>Ga0160428_1000130_pt1 | contig 93459 bp, 78 predicted proteins | sample SolpanmetagenomM_FD_108198 | JGI IMG/M metagenome (GOLD analysis project Ga0160428, IMG submission 108198) | Solar panel surface microbial communities from Lawrence Berkeley National Laboratory, California, USA - M | ecosystem: Engineered > Built environment > Solar panel > Unclassified ...
CTGGCACATGGAAACCCTGCGCGCCCTGAGCCTCGCCGACCCGCGCCTGCTGCGCGCCACGCCCTACCGCGTGGTCGACCTCACCAACCCCGCCGAAATCGAGGCGGCTACCGACTGGTGGCTGGCCCTCACCGCCGGCGGGGGCGAAGGCATGGTGGTGAAGCCCTACGACTTCATCCCCAAAACCGGTCGCTCGCTCATTCAGCCCGCCCTCAAGTGCCGGGGCCGCGAGTACCTGCGCATCATCTACGGCCCCGATTATTTATTGGAAGGCAACCTGGAGCGCCTGCGCCAGCGCAATGTAAAAGGCAAGCGCAACCTCGCCCTGCGCGAATTCGCCCTCGGGGTCGAGGGGCTAGAAAGGTTCGTGGCCGGGCAGCCGTTGCGCCTGGTGCACCAATGCGTATTTGGCGTGCTGGCCCTCGAAAGCGAGCCGATAGACCCGCGTCTGTAAAATCGTTTGTCCTTGCGAGCGTAGCGCGGCAATCGCCCCAGAACGATATCGTTCGGGTATTGTGCTGGGGCGATTGCTGCGCTACGCTCGCCAGGAAAGTCGGAGGCAATTCGACTGTATCATATACCCTGGCACCCAGCAGAGTTTCATCGTACAAGCTCCGTTTCATCCATTAGCCTTCCTACTATCAGCGCCCACCCATGAAAAAAGTGCTTTCCTTTTCCCTAATCACTGCCGCCCTCGGTGCAGGACTAGCCAGCGCTACGCCGGCCGCTCACCCGGCTGCCGAACGACCTACCTACTTTGCCCTCAAGGTATATCACCTGAAAACCAACCGCCAGGAAGCCGTGATTGACAGCTTCTTGCAGCGCCAATATTTGCCTGCGCTGCACGCGGCCGGTATTGCCACCATCGGCGTATTTAAACCCATCGGCAACGATACCGCCGCCGACCGCCGCGTGTACGTTTTCACGCCTTTTACTTCCCTAAAACAGTGGGAAAAAATTGACCAGGAAACCTCCGCCAAACTGCTGGCGGCCGGCGGCACCTACGAAAACACGGCTTACAATAATCCTGCTTATACCCGCCAGGAAACTATTCTGCTCAAGGCTTTTGACGAAATGAAATCCTTGACTGCCCCCAAGCTAGCCACGCCTAAAAATGAGCGCGTGTATGAGCTGCGCAGCTATGAAGGGGCTAGCGAAAAAATATTCCGCAATAAAGTGCGCATGTTTAATGCCGGTGGCGAAACTAAGTTATTCGACCGCCTTGGGTTTAATCCTGTTTTCTACAGCGAGGTACTATTCGGCGCAAAAATGCCCAATCTTATGTACATGACATCTTTCGCTAACAAAGCAGAACGCGAGGCCCACTGGAAAGCCTTCGGTGCCGACCCGGAGTGGAAGAAATTATCCGGCCTGCCCGAGTACCAGAACAACGTGTCGCACATTGATATCACGTTTCTGCACCCGGCCGATTATTCTGACTTGTAAAGTACTTCATTAATTTGCTTGTGGGCCAATAAATAAGAACTTCATGCTGAGCTTCTCGAAGCATCTCTACCGAACGACCCTAGCGGCATGGTTGAGATGCTTCGAGAAGCTCAGCATGAAGTTTTTTTAATTAATTATTTCCTAAAATTTATCGTCGTTCACCTCCAGCCAGAAACCATCCGGGTCCTGCAAATAAACCTGCTTTACGCCGTCGGGGCGGGGCGTGGTTTTGCCGGGCTCCGATTTCCAACTGCCGTAGCGCACGCCTAATTTATCGAGGTGCGCCATAAATTTCGACAGGTCTTTCACGCTGAAGGCCAGGTGGGTGTTTATATCGTGCTCCTGCGCTTTATTGCCTTGAATAATATGCAATTGGCTGTGCGGCCCGATGCGCAGCCATAGGTGCTTGCCATCCTTAAATGGCTCGGGTATTTCGGGTAGCAGCAGCACGTTTTTATAAAAATCGGTGCTTTTCTGTAAATCCACGACGTACAGCGCAATGTGGTTGAGCATGACTGGGCCTTGAGCAAAGGCATGTGCTACAATAGTCAGGTTGAGCAGGCAGGCCAGCGCGGCCAGCGACAAAATTCTTTTCATGGGTGGGATGGGGAGAGGGACTTGAATAGTAGGCCCATAGGGGCGCCCGCAATATACCGGGCAATGCGCGCCGCCGGGCGCCTACTCTGGCCTTTCGCTGGCCAGCGAGCGCTCGATGCGCGGGTCGGGCACCAGCCACATCAGGGCCACGGCTACGTAAATGGTGCCGGCCAGCCAGGGCAGCCAAAAGCTGCTGGCGATGCCCAGCAGGTAGAGCACCGGCGAAAGCTTACCCTTCCAGTCGCGCCCCACGGCGTGGGCCAGCGGCGCGTCGGCCCCGCCGTTGAGGGCAATGAGCCGGTTTTGCAGGAGGTAGTACGCCACGGCTGACCCTAGCAGAATGCCGCCGTACACGGCCAGCGTGGCCGGGGCAAAGTGGTTTTCGCCCATCCAGCCGGTCGCAAACGGCACCAGCGACAGCCAGAATAACAAATGCAGATTGGGCCAAAGCACGCTGCCATTTATCTGCCGGGCGCTGCTGAGCAGGTGGTGGTGATTATTCCAGTAAATGCCCACGTAGACGAAGCTCAGTACATAGCTCAGAAACACGGGCAACAGCGGTTTTAAGACCGCGAAGCTGTCGCCGTGCGGCACCTTGAGCTCCAGCACCATAATGGTGAGGATGATGGCGAGCACGCCGTCGCTAAAGGCTTCGAGGCGGGTTTTGTGCATGGGGTGAGAAAATAGCGCGTGAGCGGCCGCTAAGGTAAGGGCAATAAAAAAGGCCGCCCCGTTGCCAGGGCGGCCTTTTTTATATCTAAAAAGCAGACTACTACGCCTTCTTCAAATCAAACCGGTCGGCGTCCATCACTTTGGCCCAGGCGGCCACGAAGTCGTGCACGAATTTCGCGCCGGCCTTGTGGGTGCCATATACTTCGGAGATGGCGCGCAGCTCCGAGTTCGAGCCGAAGATGAGGTCCACGCGAGTGCCAGTCCACTTCACCAGGTTGGTTTTGCGGTCGCGGCCTTCGAAATGCGTATCGGCCTCCGAGGTAGCCTTCCAGGTGGTGCCCATATCAAGCAGGTTTAGGAAGAAGTCGTTCGAGAGCACGCCGGGACGGTCGGTGAACACGCCGTTTTTCGAGCCGTCGTAGTTGGCGTCGAGCACGCGCAGGCCGCCTACCAGCACCGTCATTTCGGGGGCGGTGAGGGTCAGGAGCTGGGCGCGGTCGATGAGCATGGCCTCGGGCGAAGCTTCGTGGTTGGCGCGCAGGTAGTTGCGGAAGCCGTCGGCATGGGGCTCCAGGGCCTCAAACGACTGCACGTCGGTTTGCTCGTGGGTGGCGTCGGTGCGGCCGGCGTGGAAGGGTACCTGCACGTCGTAGCCGCCGTCTTTGGCTGCCTGCTCGATGGCTGCCGCGCCGCCCAGTACAATCAGGTCGGCCAGCGATACCTTTTTGCCGCCGGTTTGCGCACCGTTAAACTCGTTCTGAATGCCGGTCAGCACGTCGAGCACTTTCGACAGTTCGGCCGGGTTGTTGGCGTCCCAGTACTTCTGGGGAGCTAGGCGGATGCGGGCGCCGTTGGCGCCGCCGCGCTTGTCCGAGCCGCGGAAGGTCGAGGCCGAAGCCCAGGCCGTGCGGATGAGCTGCGCGTTGGTCAGGCCGCAAGCCAATAGACGGTCTTTCAGGGTGTTGGTATCCTGCTCGTCGATGGCGGCGTAGTCGGCCGTGGGCAGCGGGTCTTGCCAGATGAGCACTTCGCCAGGCACCTCGGGGCCTACGTAGCGCGACAACGGACCCATGTCGCGGTGCGTGAGCTTGAACCAGGCGCGGCTGAAAGCGTCGGCAAACTCCTCGGGGTTTTCGTGGAAGCGGCGCGAGATTTTCTCGTAAATCGGGTCTTCGCGAAGGGCGATGTCCGAGGTCAGCATGAATGGTTGGTGGAACTTGTTGGGGTCGTGGGCGTCGGGAATCATACCCGCGCCGGCGTCGCCCTTGGGCTTCCACTGGTGCGCCCCGGCGGGGCTCTTGGTCAGCTCCCACTCGAAGCCAAACAGGTTGTTGAAGTAGCCGTTGCCCCACTGGGCGGGGGTAGCGGTCCAGGCGCCTTCGAGGCCGCTCGTGATGGTGTCGCCGGCGTTGCCGGTGCCGTACGAGTTGAGCCAGCCCTTGCCCTGCTGCTCGATGCCGGCCGCGGCGGGCTCGTGGGCAATGTACTGGGCGGGGTCGGCGGCGCCGTGGGTTTTGCCGAAGGTGTGGCCGCCCGCAATCAGGGCTACCGTTTCTTCGTCGTTCATGGCCATGCGGCCGAAGGTTTCGCGGATGTCGCGGGCCGACCCTAGCGGGTTAGGGTTGCCGTTGGGGCCTTCGGGGTTCACGTAGATGAGGCCCATCTGCACGGCGGCCAGCGGGTTTTCGAGTTGGCGGTCGCCGGTGTAGCGCTTGTCGCCGAGCCACTCGCGCTCCGAGCCCCAGTACACTTCCTCCATCGGCTCCCACACGTCGGCGCGGCCGCCCGAGTAGCCGAAGGGCTTGAGGCCCATTGACTCCAGGGCGCAGTTGCCAGCCAGAATCATAAGGTCAGCCCACGAAATCTGCTCGCCGTATTTCTGCTTGATGGGCCACAGCAGGAGGCGGGCCTTGTCGAGGTTGGCGTTGTCGGGCCAGCTGTTGAGGGGCGCAAAGCGCTGCATGCCGGCGCCCGCGCCGCCGCGGCCGTCCGAGATGCGATAGGTGCCGGCCGAGTGCCAGGCCATGCGGATGAAGAACGGCCCGTAGTGGCCGTAGTCGGCCGGCCACCAGTCCTGCGAGGTGGTCATCAGCTCAAACAGGTCCTGCTTCACCGCGTTCAGGTCCAGCTTCTTGAACTCCTCTACGTAGTTGAAGTCGGCGCCCATTGGGTTCGATAGCGCCGAGTGCTGGCGCAGAATGCCGAGCTGCAATTGGTTGGGCCACCAGTCGCGGTTGCGGGTGCCGCCGCCGGCCGCGTGCTGCTGCGCCTGCCCGGCCAGGAAGGGGCACTTCGCCGCCGAGGGGTCATTCATGAAATGCTCCGTGGTGTTCGACGCGGGCGGGTGTTGGTTATGCTCGTCAGCCATTGGGTAGGGGATGATAAGTTGAAAGTTGGAGATAAAGTAATCGCAGGCGGCCGCAGCCACCGCTTGGAAAAGTAAGGGCTAGCCGCGCAAAATACCGGCGGCCGGCGCGTAGGTTTGGGGAAAGCCGGTGTAAGATTTTGGCATGTTGACAAAAGCCCAGGCGGTGAGCCCGGCCAGCCCCGGCCGGGTAGCAGCACAAGGCCGCCGGGCGTTATTTTGTTTAACAAAAGTAGTGTTTTTTCTCAACAAACCGCATGTCCGACGTTTTTTTAGCGCCTTTTGTTTAAGCTGCCGTCGCTACTACTTCAGGCGCGCCGCTTGCGCCCAGCGCCTTGGCTAACGCTAACCCGTCGTTTTTTATTCCATGCAAACCCGTATCGCCGCCGCGCTGGCCGCCCTCGAAGCCGAGCACGGCATCCGCATTCTCTACGCCTGCGAGTCGGGTAGCCGCGCCTGGGGCTTCCCCTCGCCCGATTCCGACTACGATGTGCGCTTCCTCTATGCGCGCCCCGCCGCCTGGTACCTGCGCCTCGATGAAGGCCCCGACACGCTCAACTTCCCTGTCGATGACGAGCTGGACCTCGCGGGCTGGGACTTGCGCAAGGCCCTGCGCCTGCTGCGTGGCGCTAACGCGGCGCTATTCGAGTGGCTGCAATCGCCCATCGTATACCACGAGGCACCAGGGTTTCGGGCGCAGCTGGCCCCGCTGCTGCCCCCGGCGTTCAACGGCAAAGCCGGCCTGCACCACTACCTGGGCCAGCTGCGGCGCGGGGTGGAGGAAGAGCTAGTGGGCGAAGCAGTGCGCCTCAAACGCCTGTTTTACGCCCTGCGCGCGGCCCTAGCGGCGCGCTGGATTTGCGAGCGCCACACCCTGCCGCCGATGGAGTTTGCCCCGCTGCGGGCGCTGCTGCCGGCCGACTTGCAGGAGGCGGTAACGGCATTGCTAGCGCAGAAAGCCCTGGCCACCGAAAAAACGATGGTGCCCCGTCCGGCGGCCCTGGCCGATTTTCTGGCTGCCGAATACGCCGCTGGCCAGGCAGCCCGCGCTACGCTGCCGGTGCCGCGCGGTGCGGGCGAGCCACTCACCCAGGCCCTCGACGAGCTGCTGCGCGCCTGGCTGCCCGCCTAAAACCCCGTCGCGCCAAAGCGCCAGTTCAGCGATAGGTTGAAGACCCGGCCCTCCACGGGGGCCCACAGCTCGCGGAAAGCCGGGTTGCTGGTGGGCGGGAGCACCACGCGCTCGCGGCGGGTCTGGCGGTAATCGAGCAGGTTTTCGCCGTTGAGCACTAGCGTCCAGGGGCCGAGGCGGTAGCGCAGCAGCGCCGCAAACAGCGGGTAGCCGGGCGTGGCAGTGCCATCCGAAAGGTATTGCTGGCCGGTGTACGAGGCCTCGATGCCGCCCCCGAAGTTGTCGGTTACCTCCGCCATCGCCAGGGCGGCAAACTTGTGGCGAGCGGCCAGCGGCACGTGCGAATCCGGGGCGTCGTACTGCCGGCGCGCATCCGTGAAGACGTATCCCAGGTACAGCTCCGTTTCGTCCAAGCGCAGGCGCAGGTACGTTTCCAGGCCCTGGGTCAGGACGGGCGCACCGGCGTTTTGCCAGCTCAGCGGGCCGCTGCCGGGCAGGTAGGGGCCGCTGCCGCCGGTGCCATCGGGCAGCACGAGCGGGTGCTGGAGCCGGGTGTAAAAAAACGACTGGTTAAGGCTGATTATCAAGGGCTCACCTTCGTCGTCAAAGTCCAGAAACGTGTGCTGGTAGTTCAGGTCGCCGTTGAGGCCCTGCGAAGTTTCGGCCGTGAGGCCGCGCAGCGGCTGCACCTGTGGGTAGTCGCGCTCATCGAGGCTGTTTACGTAGGGCACCGGCACGCGGTAGCCCAGCCCCCCGTTGAGGCGGGCCGTGAGCGCATCGGTCAGCTTATACAAAATGGCCAGGCGCGGCAGCGGAAAATTGCCGTACTGTGAGTGGTGGTCGAGGCGCAGGCCGCCCTGCACGTTCAGGCGCGGGGTGGGGTGCCAGTCGTCTTGGGCAAACGCGCCGAGCGTGCCGTAGCGGTAGGGGCTGAGCAGGGGCGTGGCGCTGGCGGCGGTCGTCAATTGCTCGCCGTTCACGTTCAGGCCCGCCACCAGCGTGTGCCGCGCCCCCAGCGGCCGCAGGTAGCTGGCCTCAGTGTAATAAGTAGTCTGGGCGGCATTGAAGGTCACCGTGTTGGTTTGCACATCGCGCCCGAAGTGCGTGAGCGCGCCCTTCAGCGTGAGGCGGCCCCCGTCCAGGCTGTCGGCGGTGTACACGGCGTCGAGGGTGTGGCGGCGGCTGGCATTGTCCACGAAATACGCGTGGCCGCTGGCCGCGTCGGCCGTGCCGCGCAGCACCTGCTGGTCGCCGCCGCGCCGGCTCTCGAAGGTGCCCGTGTAGCCCAGCGCCAGCTGGTTGTGCGGGTTAGGGTAATAAAACAGGCGCGGGTGCACCGTCAGGTTGCGCACCCGGGGCACATCCACGAAGCCGTCGCCGTCCACGTCCACGTCCTGCTGCCGCGTGAGGCCGCCAAAAAACGAGTACCCCCAGCGCGCCCCCCGCGCCGCCGCAAAGCCGTTGAGGTTGGTTTCGCCCAGCGTGGTTTGGTTGGCCGTGGCCGTGTACTGCGGCGTGCCGAGCGTGGGCGTTTTGCTCACCAGGTTCACGAGGCCCGCAATGGCCCCGCCCCCATACAAAGTAGAGTTGGAGCCCTTCAGTAATTCCACCTGCCGCAGGTCGAGCGGCGGAATGGCCAGCAGCCCGAAGCTGCCCGCAAAGCCGCCGTACAGCGGCAGCCCATCGCGCAAAATCTGGGAATACTGCCCCGGCAAACCCTGAATGCGCAGGTCGGCGTTGCCGGTGGTGGGCGAAGTAGGCTGTACCTGCGTGCCCGCTACATCGCCGAGCAGGCTGGCAATGTTGCCCGGCTTGATGCCGCCCTCCTCACGCATCTCCTCCTCGCCCAGCACCTCCACGCGCTCGGGCTGGTCCTCGATGCGCGAGTTGGTACGGGTGGCCGTCACCACGATTTCCTCGATTTCGGTGGCACTCGGGGCCAGCAGCAGCGCCAGGGGCGGGCCGCCGGCCGCCGGGGCCAGCACCGTGCGGGGCCGGTAGCCCAGCGCCGTTAGGCGCAGCCGGGTGCCGGCGGCCGGCGCGGGCGCCAAATGCACGGCCCCGCGCAGGTCAGTGGTGCCACCCAGGCTCGTGCCGGGCACCCCCACGCTGGCCCCCACCAGGGGCTGGTGGGTAGTCGAGTCGCGCAAAACAAGCTGGAGGCCCTGGGCGCGGGCGGCGGCGGGCAGCAGCACGCAGGCCGCAACGTAAACAAAGCGGGACATCCTCAAAAAGTGCCTGAGTGGCCAGGCTAGCGGGCAGCGCGCAAGCTGCGCTTAGCTGCCGGCTACGCCGTGCGCCTGCTTTTCAGGCAGTAGTCAATTGGTAAATATCCACAAAGCAAGGCCAGCAAGTTGTTGATTTTCTGTAGCACCTTCGCGGCGCCATTTTTCCCGCCCATGACCATCGCCGACCTACGCCAGCAGCACCTTATCTTATTCGAGGCCGTGAGTGGCAGCCGCGCCTACGGCACCAATCTGCCCCACTCCGACACTGATTTAAAAGGCGTATTTATTTTGCCTGAAAACGAGTTTTTCGGCCTAAATTATATTCCGCAAATTACCAATGAAACCAACGACGAGGTATTTTATGAGCTGCGCCGCTTCGTGGAATTATTACTAAAAAATAACCCGACCGTACTCGAATTACTCGGTACGCCCGCCGACTGCATTATTTATAAGCACCCGCTTTTTGACCAGTTTCAGGCGCGTGATTTTCTGTCTAAATTATGCCGGCCCAGCTTCGCTGAATACGCCGTGGCGCAAATTCGCAAAGCCCAGGGGCTGAATAAAAAAATAAATAACCCCGAACCACCGGCCCGTAAGTCGGTGCTGGATTTTTGCTACGTCACGGCCGGGGCGGGCGCGCAGCCCGTAGCCGCGTGGCTGGCGCGGCAAGACATTGAGCAAGAACAGTGTGGATTGGTGAACGTGCCGCATTTAACCGACCTCTACGCCCTGTTTATCGACCCCAGTGCGGCCCGGCCGCTCGGCTACCGGGGCCTCGTGCGCCACCTCGAAACCTCGCAGGATGTTTTGCTGTCGGCTGTGCCGAAGGGGGAAGAGCCCGTCGCTTATTTATCCTTCAATCGCAACGGCTACAGCGTGTATTGCCGCGCCTACCGCGAGTATTGGGACTGGGTGGCCCGGCGCAATAAAGAGCGCTACGAAAACACCGTGCAGCACGGCAAAAATTACGACGCCAAAAATATGCTGCACGTTTTCCGGCTCCTGCAAATGGCCGAGGAAATTGCCCGCACTGGCGAGATGCAGGTGCGGCGCCCCAACCGCGACTTCCTACTGCAAATCCGCCGCGGCGAATTTGAATACGCCCAGCTAGTGGCCGAAGCCGAGCAATTAGTCACGCGCGTCGAAGCGGCTTTTGCCGCCTCGTCCCTGCCCGCCGCCCCCGGTACCCTGGCGGCCGAGGCCACCCTGCGCCGGGTGCGCCGGGCCTTCTACGCCGAGCGGCGCGCCAAATTTGAGCCGGGCGACTAGCCTGGTACGTTGCTACAGTCGCCGGCTTAGCAGGCGCGGGTTGAGCCGCTGAAAAAACTTCGAGCAAATGTATCACAAGTTTCAATAATTATTGAAACTTGTGATACATTTGCTCCGTCCCAACGCCATACCCCGCAACGCAGCGGCCTGGCGGGCGGCCCGGCAGTTATGGCGTCACCCAAACTCGTGCTCGTTGGTGGTAATGGCTTTCTGGGCCATCATCTGCGCGTACACTTTCAAGCAATTGGGTATGAAGTAGTAAGCATCAGCCGGACGGGCCCGGGTGATGTGCGTTGGGATGCCCGCACGCTGGGGCCGTGGGCGCAGGAGCTGGACGGTGCGGCCGCCGTGGTAAACCTGGCCGGCCGCACCGTCGATTGCCGCTACACGGCCGCTAATCGCCGCCAAATCCTGCGCAGCCGCACCGAGAGTACCCGCGTACTGGGCGCGGCCGTGGCCGCCTGCATTCGTCCGCCCCGGGTGTGGCTCAACTCTTCAACGGCGACCATCTACGCCGACACGCCCGGCGCGGCGCCCGCCAATACAGAAGCGGCCGGCGTAATAGGCGAGGGGTTTTCGGTGGAGATAGCGCGGGCCTGGGAAACGGTTTTCGAGGCTTGCCCCGCGCCCGCCACGCGCAAAGTAGCCCTGCGTACTTCTATCGTGCTGGGTCCCGATGGCGGCGCGTTTCCGGTGATGGCCCGGCTGGCCCGGGTGGGGCTTTGCACCCCGCAAGGCACCGGCCAGCAATGGGTTAGCTGGCTGCACATTGCTGATTTCTGCCGGGCCGTGGAGTTTCTAATTCAGCACGACACCCTGAGTGGACCGGTAAATCTGTGCGCTCCGCACCCACTGCCCAACCGCGAGTTCAACGCCCTGCTGGCCCGGCACTTGCGGCCCCCGTTGCGCCTGCCGCAGCCCCGCTGGCTCCTCGAAATCGGCGCCTTCATGCTGCGCACCGAAACCGAGCTGATTCTCAAAAGCCGCAAGGTGTACCCCGAGCTGCTGCTGGCGGCGGGATTCCGGTTCGAGTACGAGCGGTGTGAGGCGGCGGTAGCTGATTTGCTGAAGGAGTCGAATAAAGTTAAGTAAATCAGCTATGTCGGTCAATGCAAAAAGTAGCAGGCACGTGTGGGGAATATGGCTGGCGCTTGTGGGCGGCCTGCTGTGCATAAACCCGTACTTTGTGCTTTTTTCATTTCCTATCGCCTTGACGGGCACAGGTTTAATTTGGGCTTCGGGCTTGGATGTCAAGTGGAAAATAGTGTTTAGCCTCTTGCCCTGGTTGTTGCCAATAGTTTTTTATTCGCTGATTATTTACTATAACTAAATCAAATGCAACCAGAAAATACGGAGGTGCCTCGCGCTGCTTTATCACTTGCCGAAGCCAAGGCCCAGTTTATTCACCTCTGGGGCGTAACGGGCACGAGCTGGGGTGTGAGCAAAACCCTGGCCCAGGTGCACGCGCTGCTGCTGGTAAGCCCGGTGGCGCTCAGCACCGAAGACATCATGGCGCAGCTTACCATCTCGCGGGGCAATGCCAGCATGACGGTGCGCGAGCTGCTCGACTGGGGCCTGATTTACAAGGAGCTGCGGCCGGGCGAACGCCGCGAATTCTTCGTGGCCGAGAAGGATATGCTGCAAGTCACGCGCTGCATCATCCGGGCGCGCAAGCGCCGCGAGCTGGACCAGATGAAGCGCACCCTTGACCAGCTGGCCGCCCTGCCCGGCGACGCCGCCGAGGCCGATTACCGCGCCTTCCACACCACCCTGACTGACATTCAGCAGCTAGCCACCGCCTCCGATAAGCTGCTCACCAAGCTGATGCAGGCCGAGCGCAGTTGGTTCTGGGATAAGTTTTTCAAGCTCTTTCTCTAATTCTTCGTTGCCTCGCGCAGGCAGCCTTTCCCCAGCCCCAAAGCTGAGCGCCCGGCGCGGGCAGCGGCTAAGCCTTGAGGTAGGGCAAGCTCGCCGCCGACGCCTAAGAGCTGAAAACAAGTAAAGTAGCACCCAAAATCGCCCATCTGAAACCAAGCGGGCCGCTTAATCGCACAAATGCCGTAATCCTGTACCCCCCAAAGTCAACTAAAACCCGACCTTCGCACGTTGATTCACCAGCCGCTCACTGGCGGTCTACTTCTGATATGATACTGACTAACGACCTTCTTATCTCGCGCGGCGAAGTGCTTATGCAACTCGAAGGGTATCTGAAGGATAATATCTATACCTTTCTCAAAAAGGTGGAGGATAGCTGGCAACCTGCTGATTATCTGCCTGATTCGCGGCGCGATACTTTCTTCGATGAGGTCCGGGAGTTGCGCGAGCGCGCCAGTGGCCTGAGCTACGACCTGCTGGCCGTCCTCATTGGCGATACCATCACCGAAGAGGCGCTACCCAACTACGAGGCGTGGTTTCACGAGCTAGATGACCTGAACCGCGACCGCAACAACGGCTGGGCGCAGTGGATTCGGGGCTGGACGGCCGAGGAAAACCGCCACGGCGACTTGCTCAACCGCTACCTCTACCTCTGCGGTCGCGTTAATATGCGCGAGTTTGAGTATTCGACCCAGCACCTCATCAACGATGGCTTCGACCTGGGCACGGCTCACGACCCGTACCGCGCCTTTGTGTACACGAGCTACCAGGAGATGGCCACCAACGTATCGCACCGCCGCGTGGGCCAGTTGGCCCGCACGGCCGGCGACGACCAGCTGTCGAAAATCTGCGGGATGATTGCCGGCGATGAAAACCGCCACGCCCGCGCCTACAAAACCTTCGTAGACAAGATTTTTGAGCTGGACCCCAGCGAGATGATGCTGGCCTTTGAGGACATGATGCGCAAGAAAATCGTGATGCCGGCGCACTACATGCGCGAGCTGGGCGTGGATATGGGCAAAACCTTTGGGCACTTCACCGATGCCGCCCAACGCATTGGCGTGTACACCAGCAACGACTACACCGACATTCTGGATACGCTCATCAGCGAGTGGAAGATTGCCGACCGCACCGGCCTCACCGGGCCCGCCGAGAAGGCCCGCGACTACGTAATGGCCCTGCCCGCCCGCCTGCGCCGCGTGAGCGACCGCATGCCGGTGCCCAAGCTGGAGTACAAGTTCAAGTGGATTAGCTAAGCTCGCACAGGCTAGTGCCTCCTAAGCCAAGAGCCCCGGCTGCCTAGCGCGGCCGGGGCTCTTTTATGCCCGCCAACCATCGGGACGGTGGCAGGTTATGGAAGGACTTGCTCACTCATTTCTTCCTTTTTCCATGCCTCAGCAAACCCAGGCCGCCTACTACACCGAGTTCGGCGGCATCGATAAAATCAAAGTTGGCCCCCTCGACCTGCCCGCCGTGGGCGAGGGTGAGGTGCTGCTGCGCGTGAAAGCCGCCGGCATCAACCCCGTCGATTACATCGTGCGCGAAGGCCATTTCCAGCAGGTAGTGCCCAATACCTTCCCGGCCGTGCCGGGCTGGGACGTGGCCGGCATAGTGGAGCAGCGCGGCCACGGCGCCTCGCGCTTTGCCGAGGGCGCCGAAGTCTACGGCTACGTGCGGCGCCCCGTGGTGCAGCACGGCACCTTTGCCGAGTATGTGGTGGTACCCGAGTGCTACCTCGCGCTGAAACCTCAGAAACTGAGCTGGGAGGCCGCCGGGGGCCTGCCGCTGGCCGGCCTCACGGCCTACCAGTCCATCATAACGGCCGGTAAGCTGACGGCCGGCGAAACGGTGCTCATCCTTGGGGCCTCGGGCGGCGTGGGGGGCTCGGCTATTCAAATTGCCAAGAGCGTGGGCGCTACCGTTATTGCCGTGGCCAGCGCCAAGAATGCCGAATTTATGAAAAAGCTGGGGGCCGACTTTACCATCGACTACGCCGCCGGCCCAGTGGCCGACGCCGTGAAAAAAATAGCCCCGGCGGGCGTCGAGCTGCTATTCGATGCCATTAGCGGCGACACGCTCACCCAGAGCCTGGCGGCCCTTAAGCCCGATGGCCGGCTCATTTCGGTGCTCAACGATGGCAAGGCGCTGCACCTGCCGCCCGGCGTGCGCTTTCAGCACGTGATGGCCCAGCCCAGCGTACCCGACCTCGACCACCTGCGCGAGCTGGCCGACGCGGGCAAGCTGGAAGTGCCCATTGCCGCTACTTTTTCGCTGGCCGACACCCGCAAGGCTTTCGAACAGATTGAAACCAAGCACACTACGGGTAAGGTGGTCATTATGCCGTAGGTAATAAAGCCCACCAAAAAGGGACCCCGTACTGAGTTAACTCAGTACGGGGTCCCTTTTTTATTTTCTGGTTGCTACTGGCGGCGCCTTACTTCTCGATTTTAACTCCCTTCCAGAAGGCTACGCGCCCCTGGATGTTGGCAGCGGCGGGGCTGGCCTCGGGGTAAAACCAGGCGGCGTCTTTGTTAAGCTCACCGTTTACGCGCAACGAGTAGTAGCTGGCGCGGCCTTTCCAGGGGCAGGAGGTGTGGGCAATGCTGTCCTCAAAAAACTCCTTTTTGAGGGCGTTGGCGGGGAAGTAATGGTTGTTTTCGACCACGACTGTGTCGTCGCTCTCGGCCACGACGGTGTTGTTCCAGATGGCTTTCATAAAAATGGGTGGTAAGCTTCCGCTTGCCGGTAAGAAGTTTAGGGGCAATTAGGCGCGGGCGCGGCGGCGGCAAGCAGCGGCTTGCCGCGCCCAATTGAACATTGCCGCCGCGCCCGTTGTTTTTGCGCTACTACCGTTACGTAGATTCTATGGCTATTGGCGTTCGCTTTCGTGATTTTGTGCCCGATGAAAACTCGGGCGATAAGGGCTTTGAGCAGCTGTTCAAGCTATTTATGCAACTGATAACCATCACCAGCGGCGACGTGGGCGAGTCGTTGCAGTGGCTCAATGAGCTAGACAAGCAATACGGCCTCACCGACAACGAGTACGGGATGGGCAACTTCATCGATGACCTCAAGAAGAAGGGCTACATCGATGAGAACGAGCAGGAGCGGGGCGAGCTGAAAATCACGCCCAAGACCGAGCAGAAAATTCGGAAGTCGGCGCTCGAAGAGATTTTTGGCAAGCTCAAGCGCGGCAACAGCGGCAACCACCGCACGCCCCACACCGGGCAGGGCGATGAGCAGAGCACTGACCTGCGCGAGTTTCGCTTTGGTGATTCGCTGGAGCAGATTCAGATGACCGAATCTATCCGCAATGCGCAGCTCAACCACGGTATGGACGGCGACAGCTTCATGCTGACCGAGGGCGACCTCGAAGTGCGCGAAAACGAGCACAAGTCGCAGACGAGCACCGTGCTGATGATTGACATCTCACACTCGATGATTCTCTACGGCGAGGACCGCATCACGCCCGCTAAAAAGGTGGCGATGGCCCTGGCCGAACTGGTAAAGCAGAAGTACCCGAAGGACACGCTCGACGTGATAGTGTTCGGCAACGACGCCTGGCAGATTGAGGTCAAGGACCTGCCCTACCTGCAAGTCGGCCCCTACCACACCAATACCGTGGCTGGCCTGGAGCTGGCAATGGACCTGCTGCGCAAGCGCAAGACGCCCAACAAGCAGATTTTCATGATTACCGACGGCAAGCCCACCTGCCTGAAGGAAGGCAACGGCTACTACAAAAACAGCTTCGGCCTCGACCGCAAGGTGGTGAACAAGACGCTGAACCTGGCCGCCGCCGCCCGCCGCATCAAGATTCCGATTACCACCTTCATGATTACCTCCGACCCATACCTGCAAAAATTCGTGGAGGAGTTTACGGAGGTTAATCAGGGTAAGGCCTATTATTCAGGCCTGAAGGGGCTGGGCCACCTCGTGTTTGAAGACTACAAGAAAAACCGGCGCAAGTCGCTGTAATATCCGGCGCTGTCCGGCGGAGGTGCTGCCTGTTTCGAGCGCGAAAGCAGGCAGCATTTTTTGCGCCGCATTTTCGCCAAAACTGACCACCGCCAAGCTGAACCTCACGCCCGCCCAGCGGGTTTAAGACCTAATGAAGCACGAAACCATTCGCACCCTGGGCCAGCTCCGCGCCAGTGGTTACCAGCCCCGCACCGTAAAAGAAGAGCTGCGGGATAACCTCATTTCTAAACTCAAAAACAAGGAAGACGTGTTTCCCGGCATCTTCGGCTACGAAGAAACCGTGATACCCGAGTTGCAGCGCGCCATCCTGGCCGGGCACCACATCAACCTGCTGGGCCTGCGCGGCCAGGCCAAAACGCGCATTGCCCGCCTGCTCATCAACCTGCTTGATGAGTACATCCCGGTAGTGGAAGGCTCGGAGCTGAACGACGACCCCATGCAGCCGCTGTCGGTGTTTGCCCGCAACCTGATTGCTGAGAAGGGCGACGACACGCCCGTGAGCTGGCTGGCCCGCGCCGACCGCTACACCGAGAAGCTGGCCACGCCCGACGTAACGGTGGCCGACCTCATCGGCGATGCCGACCCCATCAAGGCCGCCACGCTCAAGCTGCCGTACTCGGACGAGCGCGTGATTCACTTCGGCCTGATTCCGCGGGCGCACCGGGGTATTTTCGTTATCAACGAATTACCCGACTTGCAGGCCCGCATTCAGGTGTCGCTGTTCAACATCTTGCAGGAAGGCGACATCCAGATTCGCGGCTTCAAGGTGCGCCTGCCGCTCGATTTGCAGTTCGTCTTCACGGCTAACCCCGAGGACTACACCAACCGGGGCAGCATCGTGACGCCGCTCAAGGACCGCATCGATGCCCAGATTATCACCCACTACCCCAAGTCGATTGAAATCGGCAAGCGCATCACCAAGCAGGAAGCCCGCATCAAAGAGGAGCAGAAGGGCCTGGTGACCACCAACGAGATTATCCACGACCTCGTGGAGCAGGTAGCCGTAGAGGCGCGCGGCTCTGAGTTTGTGGATGCCAAGTCGGGCGTGTCGGCCCGCCTCACCATCTCGGCCTACGAGCAGGTGATTGCCGGCGCCGAGCGCCGCGCCCTCATCAACGGCGAAGGCCGTACCTACGTGCGCGTGGCTGATTTCATCTCGGCCGTGCCCGCCATCACGGGCAAGGTCGAGCTGGTGTACGAAGGCGAGCAGGAAGGCGCGGGCATCGTGGCCGAGAAGCTCATGGGCAAGGCCATCCGCACCCTGTTCCTGACGTATTTTCCTGACCCCGACAAGAGCAAGAAGCTCAAAAACCGTCCCTCGCCCTATAAGGCGGTGCAGGAGTGGTTTGGCAGCGGCAACACGCTCGACATCCTGCACGATGCCAGCACCGCCGACTACCACGCCGCCCTCGACAAGGTGCCCGGCCTGCGCACCATCGTAACTGAGCTACACCCCAAGGAAGACGCCGACATGACGTACTTCCTCATGGAATTCCTGCTGCACGGCTTGGCCGAGCACTCGCTCATCTCGCGCAACCGCCTCACGGCCGGCGCCCAGTTCAAAGACTTGCTGGCCTCTATGTTCACCATGCCCACCTTCGGCGATGATGACGACGAGGAAGAGGAGCAAAAGCCCCGCAAGCGCCGCTAGGCCGTGGCATGGACTTATAAAAGCCCCGCGTGCCAGCCGGTACGCGGGGCTTTTTTATGGGCGGCTAGTAAGCTACTCATTAGCGCACCTTATTTTTGAGAAATAAAAAAATAAGGTACAAACTGCCTATATCACCCTTGGCAGCGGCCCCCGTGCGCTACTGCCAAAAGCGGCGCGAGTAACTTCGGGGCTTTAAGTGGCGCGGATTATTTAATCCAGCCCGTGCCTTAGCGTGTCATGACGAAGATTCAAACCATTCTGCAAAACTCTGGCTATGCTATCAGCCAGGACTTGTTTGCGAACCGTGAAATAGAGGCCCTGGAGGCCCGCATTATTGAAAGCAACAGCAAGGGCAAAACCACCTTTGCCGTGGAGTGCCTTAAGCGCGGCAAGCCCGTAAGGGCCACGCCCGAGGAAGTGGTGCGCCAGCTGTACCTGGCCAAGCTGCTCACGCAGTACAAGTACCCCAAAGACCGTATTCAGGTGGAGTACCCGGTGTCGTTTGGCTCGGATAACAGCAAGCGGGCCGACATCGTGGTAACCAATGCCGAGCGGCCCGATGCGGTGTACATCCTGGTGGAGCTGAAAAAGCCTAATAGCAAGGCCGGCAAGGACCAGCTCAAAAGCTACTGCCACGCCACGGGCTCGCCGATGGGCGTCTGGACCAACGGCTACCAGATAGAGCATTATCTCAAGAAGGACCCCAACATCTTCGAGCCCATCCCCGACATTCCTACGTCGGCCGGCAAGCTCGCCGACGTGCTCAACCAGCCCTTTACCATCCTGGACCTGATGAAGCGCGACATTCTTAAAACGAAGTCGTTGCGCCGGGTTATTGAGGAATTTGAGGATGAGGTGCTGGCCAATGCGGGCGTGGACGTGTTTGAGGAAGCCTTCAAGCTCATTTTTGCCAAGCTCTACGACGAGTCGAAGTCGGGCAAGGACAAGGACAAGCTGGCCTTCTGGCTGGAGCAGGACCCCGCCAACACGGCCGACAACATTCCCGAAACCATCAGCAAGAAATTCCGCAACCTGGAGTTTCGCAACACTGGCGTCGAAACTGATACCAAAGACCACATCGACCAGCTCTTTGAGGATGCCAAGGGCAAGTGGAAGGGTATTTTTCCGGCCGGGGCCACCATCGAGCTTACCTCGTCGCACCTACAAACCTGCGTGAGCTACCTCGAAAATGTGAAGCTCTTCAACTCCAACCTAGAGGTGGTAGACGATGCCTTTGAGTACCTGGTCAACAAGGACGCTAAGGGTGATAAAGGCCAGTACTTTACGCCGCGTTACGTCATCGACATGTGCGTGAAGATGCTCAACCCTCAGCCCGACGAGCCCATTATCGACACGGCGGCGGGCTCGTGCGGCTTCCCGGTGCACAGCATCTTCCATGTGTGGCAGCAGCTCAACCCCAGCGGGCGCAACCTCTTTACTACCACCGAGCGCACCCCCGAGCAAACCGCCTACGTACGCGAAAAGGTGTTTGCCCTCGACTTCGACGCCAAAACCGTGCGCGTGGGCCGCACCCTCAACCTGATTGCGGGCGACGGCGAAACCAACGTGCTGCAACTAAACTCGCTCGACTACGAGCGCTGGAAATCGGACTTCTACGACAACCCCGACTGGCGCAAGGTCTACGGCAAGGGCTTCGAGAACCTCGAAGGGCTGCAAAGCAAGAAGAAGGACTACCGCTACTTCGACTTCACGGTGCTCATGGCCAACCCGCCCTTTGCTGGCGACATCAAGGATGCCCGCGTGATTCGGCGCTACGAGCTGGCCAAGAAGCTCGAAGAAAAGGTAGACCCCAAAACCGGCCACAAGCTGAGTCGCGAAAAAGGCTGGCAAGACAAGGTAAGCCGCGACATCCTGTTTGTGGAGCGCAACCTCGACATGCTGCGCCCCGGCGGGCGCATGGCCATTGTGCTGCCCCAGGGCCGCTTCAACAACAGCTCCGAAAAGCAGCTGCGCCAGTACATCGCGGGCCGCGCCCGCCTGCTGGCCGTGGTGGGCCTGCACCCCAATTCCTTCAAGCCCCACACTGGCACCAAAACCTCGGTGCTGTTTGTGCAGAAGTGGAACACCGACCAGAATGCCGGCCCGCTGTGCCCGCCCGTGGCCAACTACCCCATTTTCTTCGCCACCCAGCAGAAGGAAGGCAAAAACAACTCGGGCGAAAAGCTCTACTGGAGCCGCACCCCCGGCCAGACGACCACCCACACCGAAGACGCCATCCTGGACGAGCACGGCCACCCCATTGGCTGGCACGACCTCTTTAGCGTGAACACCGACGACACCGACATGCCCCGCACTCCCGAGGGCGTGGCCGAAGCCTTCCAGCTCTTCGCCGCCAAGGAGAAATTCAGTTTTTTTCGCTAAGCCCCTTCGATAGCGCCCGGTATGCGGGCCTGTTGGAGGGGCTGGAAGTGTCGGAGGTACTGTTTAACGAGCTTGAGAGCGGAATTCGTGTTGACTCAGAACTTTATCAAAAGAAGTATCTGGAATTCTTTGAGCATCTGCAAAAACTTCCTTTGACAACGTTGAAGCGCGAAGCGCTGTTTGTTAAAAAAGGTATTTTTGACATCAAGGCAGAGGTGTATTCTGCAACTGGAATTCCTTTTGTCAGAATTGGAAATTTGAAGAAGGGTGTTATTGACGAGTCTGATATCATCTTTATTCCAGAAGAAGAGAACGCAAAATTTGCGGATACTAGCTTGGTAAGGAATGACATTATTTTGTCGAAAACGGGTGGCCCTGCGGCATCTTTGGTGACAGTGCCGGTTTGCAATGCTTCACAAGACACAGTAGCAATTAAGCTGGCTAAAGAAGCTTCTATTTCCAGCCATTTTGTCGTTACGTATCTTAATACAACACAAGGGCTAGGATTAATGCGGCGCTGGTTCACAGGTAACGTTCAGATGCATTTGAACCTAGAAGATTGCCGCACCAATCTACTGATTCCTATTTTTTCAGCAGCTTTTCAAACAAGAATAGGAGAGTTGTTTGAGGAATCAATTGCCAAAATCACAGATTCCAAAGCCCTCTACCGCCAAGCCGAGGCCGACCTGCTGCACCACTTGGGCCTGCCCACCCAGCCGCCCCGCCCGGTGCTGCACGAGGTGATGAGCGATGTTAAAACGCTGGACCAGGCCGCTGTGGCAGCGGGCCGCTGGGATGCCGAGTTTTACGAAACCCGGCACGATTCGCTGGCCCACCAATTGAAAGCCCAGCCCTGGGTTACGCTGGGCAGTGCCTGCCGCGCCGCCATCAACCGGGGCGTGCAGCCCGAGTTTGTAGAAGGCGGCGCCGTGTTTGTGGTGGCTAGCAAAGCCGTGCGTGCCCACGGCCTTGACCTGCGCCCCGACGAAACCACGTCCACCGAGTTTTTCACTTCCTCTAAAGCCGCCAAAGGCCGCATCGAGCAATATGACGTGCTGCTGAATGGCACTGGCCGGGGCACCCTGGGCCGGGCGGGCATCCACACCTCGGCCACGCCGGCGCTGGCCGACAACCATGTTACCATTCTGCGCCTGTATCCCGGTGGCCTAAATCCATTTTACCTCATGCTGTTCCTCAACTCCTGGCCCGGCCAGTTGCAGAGCGAGCAGTGGCAATGCGGCTCGTCGGGCCAAACCGAGCTCTACCCTAACCAGATGGAGCAGTTCATCATCCCCGACCTGCCCCCTGCCCAGCAGGCCGCCATTGCCGGGCAGGTGCAGCGCAGCTTTGCGCTACGCACCGAGTCGGAGGCGCTGCTTACCCGCGCCAAGCAAGCCGTGGAAGTGGCCATTGAGCAGGGCGAGGCGGCTGGCCTGGCCTGGCTTGCTAATTGAATTAGTTTGCGTAGCTTGCCTGCTCACTAACCCCGTTGTCATCATGCCTCGCCGTAAAGCCGTCGCTGAGCTTGCTAAGCCAGCACCCAAGAAGCAGCCAAAGCAGCCCGAAGCTACCCGCACCGTGCCGCTCAGCCACTACCGCGAGGCAGTGCAACGGCATTTCAACTGTGCCCCTTCCAATTTTGAGTTGGCGGTGTGCTGGGAAGATGGCCCCTGCCAAATCAAAATGGACGACCAGGTGTACCGGGTAGACAGCACCCATGACCTTACGGAGTATGCGAAGACAATGCTGACAGACTCCGAAATGGCAATGGAATTTCCTACGAGCTGGGCCCTTATGGTGCTGGAAGGCGTGCACCGGGAAGGGGAGTTTTACCGGCAGTTGTTGCACAAGATTGGTCACGATGCGCTAATGCTCACGCAGCTTCAAACGGTGCTGGCCGTTACGCGCAGCACCGGCGATGACGTAGAAACGTTTTGGCAATGCCTGCAAGCTACCGACGAGCTAGAGCTGTATCCCGCCGCTATTCTGGCCGCCGCCAAGACGTATGATTTCGACAGCCTGGTAGAAGACATCTTTATCTACCTGATAGGCGAGGGCAGCGTGTATCTCAACCAGCTGCAAGATGGCATTTTTGAGTCGGTAGTGCTAAATGAGGCTATTTCCGATGACCCCACACCCGAAGAAATGGCGCAAGAAGAGTACTTCTACATCTACTCGGTAGACCCTTGCTGCTGGGACGAGAAGGACGTAGTTACATTTTAGGTAGGATGACAGTTGAATCTAGTTGTATAAAAGAGCCCCGGCTGCGCAGGCAGTCAGGGCTCTTCTATAAAATGTAACTGAGTGCACCTTATTTTTGAAAAATAAAAAAATAAGGTACAATTTTCCGTATGCCCCGCGCCGCTCGTCGCTCTACTTCGCCGCTGGCGGCCGTGCGCCGCTACTTTGGCCTACACCAGTTTGAATTAGCCGCCTACCTAGGCAGCAGCCCTGAGCTGGCCAAGCACCAAGAGGCCGGTCGCCGCACCCTGGGTGCTGCCACCGCGCAGCGCCTGCTACCGCTGCTGCGCGCTCTGCCCGCCGCCGGACCAGCTCCACTCGCCGCCGCGTCCACCCTGCCTACTACTGCGCCCGCCGCCGGCCTGGCCCCGCCCGCCGCCGCCCCGCTGCTGGCCCGCCTCGACTACTGCCAGCACCACGCCACCCGCCTGCGCCGCGAACTGGCGAAGCTCGAAACGACGCTGGAATACGCCCGCCGCTGGCTGGCGGCCCTGCCGGCCCTGCTAATCCAAGCCCCCGACGAGCGCGCCACCCGCTGGCTGCTGCGCCGCCAAGCGCAGGCCACCGCCGACCTAGATGCCGAGGCCAGCGCCCACTACCACCTGCTGCGCCTGCGCGCCGAAGCCCTCGAAACCGAGGCGGCGGCCCTGGCTGCGCTGCTGCCCCCGGCCGGGGTAGCAGCTACGTAGGGTGTAATGCCGGTGGGCGAGGGAATAAAAACAGATGAGTAGGAAGGCTATTAAGTTTTAGTATATTTGAAGCGCAACTACTTGCATTCACCTTTATTCCCCTTTTTAGTCATGGCCCTTGACCTGACCTTGCTCACCACCAAAGCCGAGTGCGACGATGCCCTCGCCGGCCTCAATGCCGAGCTGGAAACTTACCAGCACCGCACCGACAACCTGGATTACGCCGACCGCCAGGCCGACCGCAGCCAGACCGACGTAACGGCCCGCCTGGCCGGCGTGCAGGCCGAAATCGACTCCTACACGGCGGTGCTCAACGTGCCCGGCATCACGATTGCCCTCAAAAAGCAGACGGAAAATAAGCTGCGCCGCGCCAACGACCGCAAAGACAACCTGAGCGAGCGCGGCAGTACCCACACCGGTAGCGCCGCCTTTCTGGCCGCCGTTGACAGCGCCCAGCTCGATGCCCAAGTGGCCGTGCTCAGCGAGGCCCTGGCCCAGGTAACGGCCCAGAAGAGCAAGCTGCCCGCGTAGCCACGCGGGGGCGCTACACGCAAAAAGGCCATTCCGCAGCTGCGGAATGGCCTTTTTCAATTAGGGGTGAGCTTAGGCGCTGGCGTCGTCCTTCACCACGATTTTGGTGATTTCGTCGTTGCCGCGAATCTGGTCAATTACGTCCAGGCCGTCCACTACCTTGCCGAACACGGTGTGCACGCGGTCGAGGTGGGCAGTGTTCTGGCGGTCGTGCACGATGAAGAACTGCGAGCCGCCGGTGTTTTTGCCGGCGTGGGCCATGCTCAGCACGCCGCGCTCGTGGTGCTGGTGGCCGCCGCTGGTTTCGCAGTCAATTTTGTAGCCGGGGCCGCCGGTGCCGGGCTGGCCTTTGGCGCCGGGCTTGGTATTTGGGTCGCCGCCCTGAATCATAAAATTCGGGATGACGCGGTGAAACTTGGTGCCGTCGTAGAAGCCTTTGCTGGCCAGGTCGGTAAAGTTCTTTACGGTGTTCGGAGCATCCTGCTCGTAAAACTCAACTTTCATGACGCCCTTAGGCGTGTGGATTTCAGCGGTTTTCATGGGAAAACAAATGAGGGTAAAGGGTGGGAGCAGGGCTTCGGCCAACGGCCAGAAGCCCTGCGAAGGTAAAACGGCCGGCTGGCCCCCGAGGTTTAGGCGAACCGAACTGCGGAGCTATTACGTACGCTTAGCCGGACGCTTACCAATCCCTCTTTTTCTTTTTTAATGAAGCAGTTATTCTTCCCGCTCGCCACGGCGCTGGCCCTATCCGTTGGCCTCACGAGCTGCGGCAGCGACAAAACCACCGAAACCACGACCACCGAAGCGGCCACCGCCAACCCTGCCGACTCGATAGCCGCCGTAGCCGGCGACTCGGCCCGCATGGCTAAGCCCGGCGGCGTGATGGTAGACGGCGTGGCCATGACGGCCGACAAAGACATTGTGGACAACGCGATGGCTGCTAAGAGCGTGAGCACGCTCGTGTCGCTGGTAAAGCAGGCTGGCCTGGTCGAAACGCTGAAGGGCGCCGGTCCCTTCACGGTATTTGCCCCTACTAACGCTGCTTTTGATAAGCTGCCGAAGGCCGCCGTGGCCGCCCTCACCGACCCGGCCAGCGCCGCCAAGCTGAAGGGCGTGCTGACCTACCACGTTATCCCCGGCCGCCTCGTGGCCGCCGACATCAAGGATGGCCAGGAAATCACGACCGTGAACGGCGAGAAGCTGCACTTTACCGTGAAAGACGGCAAGGTGATGGTGGGCAATGGCAAGGATGCCCCCGCCACGGTGCAAATCGCTGATGTTATCTCCAAAAACGGCGTGACGCACGTCATCGACACCGTAGTGCTGCCGCTGGCTAAATAAGCGGCTTAACAAGGGGAAGGGGAGTAGTTGGCGTAGTGTCGTTCGCAATTTGTGAACGATACTACGCCAACTACTCCCCTTCCTATTTTTATTCAACCTACAAACCCGCGTCTTCCGACACGCGCTTGGCGAAGCTGGCCCAGTCTACATTGGGCTCGCCCAGGGCCACGGTGGCGGTGAGGCGGTCGCGGATGAGGTTGGCAAAGGGCATGGGCATGTCGTGCTTGTAGGCTTCCTGCACCACGAGGTTCATGTCTTTGCGGATGATGGCGGGCGGCGCGCCCACCGGCTGGTAGTGCTGCTCGGCAATGAGCTTGCCGTAGCCTTTGTAGATGGGGTTGTTGAAGAGTGTGCTCGTGAGCATCTCGTAGAAGCCTACGCGGTCCAGGCCGCACTTTTCGGCTAAGGTCAGGGCCTCGGCCAGGCCTTCAATCACGGTGCCGAGCAGGAAGTTGCCGCAGAGCTTGGCCACGCTGGCCGCGCCGGGGTCGTCGCCAAAGTCGTGGGTGCCCTGGCCGATGGCCGCCTGCGCGGCTTTCAGTCGCTCGCGGGCTTCTGCCGGCCCCGACGAGGCTACCCAAAGCCGCTGGGCTGCCGCCGCATCGGGCTTGCCAAATACGGGCGAGGCCACCAGCGTAGAGCCGTGGGCGGCGTGCGCCTCGGCCAGGCGGCGGTTGGTGTCGGGGGCCACGGTGCTGCACGAGGCATGAATGGCCCCCTTCGGCAGGGCGCTCAGGATGCCGTCGGGGCCGGTCGTGATGGCTTCGAGGGCTTTGTCGTCGGTCACCATCGTAAACACGATGGTGGCTTCGCGCACGGCCTCGGCGGGCGTGGCGGCCACCGTGGCGCCCTGCTGGCGCAGTGGCTCCGCCTTGTCGGCGCTGCGGTTGTACACGGTGAGGGGGAAGCCGGCCTTGAGTAGGTTGGCGGCCATGGCAGCGCCCATGCTGCCCAGGCCCAGGAAGGCAATTTTATCAGCCATAAGAGGGAAAGAAGTTGGAGTGGCCGGGTGTACGCAGAAAACTGCTCGTCCGCCTGTTTTTGGCCCGCGCAGCTGCCTGCAAAGGCAGTAAAACACCTCCGTTGGCCGTCCACTGGCAAGTGCCCGACCGCCTCCGCGGTGCCTCGGCGACTACCTCGGTGGCCTGGTGGGCCACGCTACGCCCGCCGGCCCCAAAGCCCGCTACTTATTCAGTGCCGGCCCCGCCGCTACTCTTGGCTCTGCCCACTGTGAAGGAGGCCCGGCGCGGGAGTTGCCAGCGAGTAAGCCCGGCCTGTATCAAGAAAAGAGCGAGAAGCCTGCCCGCCGGGCTGCGCACCGGTTGGCTTTGGGCGGCGTGACTAGTGGCGGTTGTCCTCGTCGTGGAGCATACTCAGGTAGCTCTCGTAGCGCGGCACGGCCAGCTTGCCCTTGTCCACGGCCTCACGCACGGCGCAGCCGGGCTCGTGCACGTGCTGGCAGTTGTGGTAGCGGCACTGGTTGAGCAGGGCGCGCATCTCGGGAAAGTAGCCGGCCAGCTCGGCGGCGGGCACGTCCACGAGGCCCAATTCTTTAATGCCTGGCGTGTCGATGAGGTAGGTGCCGGGCACGATTTCCAGCATCTCGGCGAAGGTGGTAGTGTGCTTGCCTTTGTCGGAAAAGGCGCTGATTTCGGCCGTTTTCAGGTCCAGGTCGGGCACCAGCTCGTTGATGAGCGTGCTCTTACCCACGCCCGAATGGCCGGAGAGCAGCGACACCTTATTGGGCAGCAGCGAGGCCACGGCCGCCACGTTGTCGCCGGTTTCGGCCGAGCACAGCACGCTGCCGTAGCCCAGGCTGGCGTACATGCCGGCTATCTCCTGCTGGTAGGCCAGCGTGTCGGCGTCGTAAAGGTCCGACTTATTGAAAATCAATAGCGCCGGCAAATGGTACGCCTCGGCCGTGACCAGAAACCGGTCGATGAAGCCAAACGAGGTAGCCGGCGATACCAGCGTGACCACCAGCAAGGCTTGGTCGAGGTTGGCGGCCACAATGTGCGCGTGCTCGCTCTTGTGCACCGAGCGCCGGATGATGTAGTTGCGGCGCGGCCGGATGGTGTGAATCACGCCCGCGCCCTCCGCCTGCGCGGGCACCTCAAAGTCCACCACGTCGCCCACGGCCAGCGGGTTGCTCACCTTTAGGCCCTGATGCTTGAACTTGCCCCGCAGCCGGCAGCGGTGCAACTGCCCGGTGGTGGCGTCGCGCACCACGTACCACGAGCCGGTAGATTTGACGACGATACCAGTCATTTTGATTAATTATGAATTATGAATTAGAAATTATGAATTGAAAATGGGTTGAATTGATTGCGCGCTGTATCAGGCGGGCCAATTCATAATTCATAATTCATAATTTTTAATTGCCGCAGAATGCGGCCCGTGGCCCCGGCGTGGGTGTGTACGTAGTCGAGGCTCATATCCTGCACTTTCAGGCGCGCCTCCTCATTGTAATAGAGCCGGTCGAAGGCCGCTTCGAGTTGGCGGGCCGAGTCGGCCGGGAAGGCGCAGCCCAATGCTACCAGTTCCACGGCTTCCTGAAACCGCTCGTAGCGCGGGCCAAAAAATACCGGCAGCCCGAAGGCCGCCGCTTCCAGCGTGTTGTGCAGCCCCGCCCCAAACGCCCCGCCGATGTAGGCAAAGCGCCCGAAGCGGTAGAGCTGGCTCAGCATCCCCACGTTGTCGATGAGTAGCAGCCGGGCCTCGGCCACGGTGGCCGGCGTGGCCTGCGAGTAGCGCACCGTGAGGCCCGGCAGGGCCGCTTCTATCTCCTGCAAGTGCGCCTCGCTTACCTCGTGCGGGGCCACGATAAAGCGCATGGTGCGGGCGTGCTTGCGCAGCAGCGGGGCCAGGGCGGGCAGGTCTTCGGGCCAGATGCTGCCGGCCACTAGGGCGGGTGCGCCGTCGGCCACGAAGGCTTCGGCCAGGGGCAGGGGGCGGGCGGGGGCCAGCGCCGTCGCCGCCACGGTGTCGAAGCGGGTGTCGCCGGCCACGCTCACCTGCCGCAGGCCCAGGCCGCGCAGCAGGTCGGCCGAAGCCTCGTTCTGGGTAAAAATATGGCTGAGCTGGCCCAGTATTTCGCGGAAGAAGCTACCCCAAGGCTTGAAGAAAATCTGGTTGGGCCGGAAAATCGCCGCTACCACCACCGCCGGCACGCCCTGCTCGCGCAGCTCCCGCAGGTAGTAGTACCAGAACTCGTACTTCACAAAAATGGCCAGCCGGGGCTGCACCAAGTGCACAAACGCCCGGGCGTGGTCGGCCGTGTCCAGCGGCAGGTAGAACACGTATTCGGCCCCCGGCCAGCTCTTGCGCACCTCGTAGCCCGAGGGCGAGAAAAACGTGAGCACCACCTTATGGCCCGGGTATTGCCGCCGCAGCCCCTCAATGAGTGGCCGGCCCTGCTCAAACTCGCCCAGCGAGGCGCAGTGCACCCACAGGCGCGGGGCGCCGTCGCCGGCCAACGCCTGCTCCATGCGGAGCAGCAGCCCTTCGCGACCCGCTACCCAGGCGGCCGCCTTGGGGTTGAAGGGCGCCACCAGGCGCAGCAGTAGCGCATACAGCGCCAATCCAAGAGAATACAGAAAACGCAAAAAAAGGCCGCGCTCGGAAAGAAAAGTCCGAGCGCGGCCTCAAAATTAACCCCCTGCGGGGGAGTTAGAAGTTAAGCATCTAAAGTTATGCGTTGGCCGGCCGCTGAGCCCGGCGCCCAGCTCATGCCTGTTACCCCTCTATGCCTTCCTCCGCCTCCCAGTTGGCAGGGCAGGTTTCGCCGTGCTCCTCGAAGTGGCGCAGGGCATCAACCATGCGCAAGGAGTCGGAAATGCGGCGGCCCAGCGGCCGGTCGTTCACGAGCTGGTGGCGCACAATGCCGTCGCGGTCAATCAGGAACACCGCCCGGTAGGCCTGCGGCGTGCCCACGAAGACCATTTCGCCGGTTTCGCTGTAGTCGAAGTGGCCGGCCAGCACGTCGTAATTAGCCGAGATGGTTTTGGTCGCGTCCGAAATGAGCGGATACGTGACGCCCAGCACGCCGCCCTCGTCGAGGGGCGTGCGCAGCCAGGCCTGGTGCACCTGGTGCGAGTCGGTGCTGCACCCCAGCACGGCCACGCCGCGCTTTTCAAACTCGGGCAGCATTTTTTGGAAAGCCAGCAGCTCGGTAGGGCAGAGGCCCGAAAAGTCGGCAGGGTAAAAGAACAGCAGCACGTAGCGCTTGCCGAGGTAGCGGTCGAGCGAAAACTCCTGCTCTATCTGCTGACCAATAACGGCCGGAGCCTTGAAAAGAGGGGCACGCTTGCCAACGAGAACGGGCATTGGGGGTAATTATAAATTATGAATTGAAAATTATGAATTGGCGCCGGTAGCGCGCTGCGGCTTCTGCGTAAGCCTCCGCGTCCTCTGCGGGAAACGACGCCAGCGCCTCTTACTCCAAAAGCGCCGCGCTAGTTATTCGCGCACCAAAAACTGAAACGTGTTGCGCGTGCGCTGCTCCAGTAGCAGCGCGCGCCCCTTGGTGAGCCGCTCCACGCTGGGCGCGTCGTAGTGCTTGATGGTAAAGAGCGTCAGCGCACTGTTGTACTGCACCCGAAACTGCCCTTGCAGCAGCTCTAGCAGCCGCTGCACGCGCATGTCATTAAAATCGGTGCACACCGAAAAGCTGATGGCCGAGTTCTGCATGAGGTTTATTTTAAGCCGTGCCTGGGCCAGCGCCCCAAAAATCACCTCCAGGTTTTCCTCCGAGATAAACGCAAAATCCTTGCTCTCAAACGACAGCAGGCACTGCCCGCCCTTGCGAATAAACGCGGGCACCAGCGGCGGGTGCTGGCAGTCGTGGATGAGCGTGCCCGGCGCAGTGGGGTCCAGAAACGAGCGCACCCGCAGCGGAATGTGACGGTCGGCCAGCGGCTTCAGGGTCTTGGGGTGGATAACGCTGGCCCCGTAAAACGCCATCTCGATGGTTTCCTGGTAGCTGATTTCGGGGTACAGCACCGTGTCGGCAAATATCTTGGGGTCGGCGTTGAGCAGGCCCGGCACGTCCTTCCAGATGGTGACGCTCTCGGCATTCAGGCAATAAGCAAAGATGGCCGCCGAGTAATCCGAGCCTTCGCGGCCGAGGGTGGTAGTGCGGCCGTCGGCGGTGCCACCGATGAAGCCTTCGGTAACAAAAATCTTTGAGCCATCTGCTACCGCTTGGTTTACAGCGCGCTGCGTCAGCTGCCTGGTTACTTGCCAGTCAACCTTGCCTTCTCGCCAGCTCGCATCTGTGCGAAGCATGTGTGGCGCCGATAAGTGGCTAACTGCTGCCCTGGAAAGCGCGCCCGCCAGGGCAGCCTGGATAATCTGCACCGAAATGCGCTCCCCCAGGCTCACTATCTGGTCATACTGCTCTTCATAATCAGGCGCCAAGCTTACGCGCCGTAGCTCAGCATCCAAGGCGCGAAGATGGTCGCCCAGCGCGGCCTCGACGGGGGCCTTATCAAAAGCCGGAAGGGCCTGGCTTATCTCGTCTATAATGTGCTGGTGGTACTGCCGCAGCATTGCCAGGCTGCTGTCCCAATCCTGCTCCGCAAAAGCCAGGTTAAAAATCTCCTCCAGCGCGTTGGTCGTCTTGCCCATCGCCGACACCACGATGAGCAGCGGCCCGCTGGGCCCAAAGTCGCGCACGATGCGGCAGAGGTTGAGAATCGCCGCCGCGTCCTTCACCGAGGCGCCGCCAAATTTGTAGACTTGCAAGCCCGTTAGTTCATCTTTCATAAGGCTCAAAACTAGGGCGCAGATAGGAGAGGCGCGCCTTTTGCAAGCGGTGCTTGCCGGTGGGCAAAGCCGCTTGGGCCGCTGGGCAAAGCCTTCGGCAGCCCGGCCCAGCTAAAAAAGCTGCCCAGCAAGCTCCGCAATCGTGTGCGGAGTTTTCGCTAGGCCGCTTGCCCGGTCCCGGCTAGCTTTGTGGCAGTTCTCGCCCTTATTCGTTTTCATGGACCACAACAGACTAGCCCTGCCCGTCGGCACCACGCTCGACCGCTTTATCATGCGCAAGCAGGAAGACTTTCCTTATGCCACCGGTGAGCTATCGCAATTGCTGCGCGACATCGCGCTGGCCGCCAAAATCGTGAACCGCGAAATCAACCGCTCGGGCCTCATCGACATCGCCGGCGCCTACGGCAACCGCAACGTGCAGGGCGAAGACCAGCAAAAGCTCGACGTGATTGCCAATATTCGCTTTATCCGGGCGCTGCGCAACGGCGGTGAGGTGTGCACTATCATCTCGGAAGAAGACGAGGACATCATCCAGACCGGCAATAACCAAGGTAAGTACGTGGTGGCCATCGACCCGCTCGACGGGTCGAGCAACATCGATGTGAACGTGAGCATCGGCACCATTTTTAGCATCTACCGCCGCATTTCGCCCACCGGCCGCGAAGGCACCGAGGCCGATTGCCTCCAGCCCGGCACCCATCAGGTGGCCGCCGGCTACGTCATCTACGGCTCCAGCACCATGCTCGTGTACACCACCGGCAACGGCGTAAATGGCTTTACTTACGAGCCCAGCCTGGGCGAGTTCTTCCTCTCGCACCCCGACATCCAGACGCCCAAAACCGGCGTCGTCTACTCCGTCAATGAAGGCTCGGCCGACTCGTTTTCGCCCGGCGTGGCCGCCTTCGTGCAGCACTGCAAAACCGAGAAGTTCTCGGCCCGCTACATCGGCTCGCTCGTGGCCGACTTCCACCGCAACTTACTAAAGGGCGGCATCTACCTCTACCCCGCCACCGCCAAAACGCCCGGCGGCAAGCTGCGCCTCATGTACGAGTGCAACCCGCTGGCCTTCATCGTGGAGCAAGCCGGCGGCAAAAGCTCCAACGGCTACCTGCGCACCCTCGAAATCGAGCCCAAAGCCTGCCACGAGCGTTGCGCCGTCTTCATCGGCAGCAAGGAACTGGTGGAGAAAGCCGAAGCCTTCCTGGCCCAGGAAAAGGCCGCCGAAGCTACTGCGTAGCCCGGCCCTGAAAACAGCAAAAAGGCCATTCCTGCTAGCAGGAATGGCCTTTTTTAGTGATTTGCTAAGAGCCGCCTACTTCGTGGCTTCCGGGTTGCCGGCGGCCGTGGGCTCGGCATCAGCTTCGCCGATAACGCCGCCCGTGCTCAGCGGCTCGCCGGCGCTGGGCTCGTCGGCCGACGCCTCGGCGTAGGGAACGTGCTGGCTCACAATGCCGTACCAAGTAGCCAGCTTCTTGATATCGGAGAGGTACACGCGGTCACGGTCGTACTCGGGCAGCACCTCGGCCAGAAACTCCTTCAACTCGCCCTCGCCCGATTTGTTCGTGACGGGCAGGTTTGCGCCGTGCTTTTGGTAAATGCGCTCGAATACCTCCGTCAGCGGCACCGTATCGTCCGAGTCCTGGGTGTAAATCCCAATTTCGCTCAGCAGCGATACTTTATTGCTGGCTGGGGCCAGCGAGCGGGTGGCTTTGGCGTCGAGGCTTTCGACCAGTACACCGTGGCGGGCCGGGCGCACCAGGCGGTAGAGGCCGGGCTGGCCGCTAATGGACGCCAGCTCTTTCAAATCGTAGGGCATTCTTTTTTTGAATTAGGAATTAAAAATTATGAATTATGAATGGAAAAACCCGAATCTGAGCTGCTCTTAAAAGCAATTCATACTTCATGATTTTTAATTCATAATTCAAAAGACTACTCCAGCGCGTTCGCGCCGGTAACACCGAGCTTGAAATCGATGGGCAGGCTGGTGAGAATCGGGTATTCGGGCTTCTTAAACTTGAGCAGGTGCACGATGCGCAGCGCCTCGTCGCCGGTGCCGCCGCCCACCTGCTTCACCAGCTTGATGCCCTGCATGGTGCCGTCGGTATTGAGCGTAAAGCTTACAATGCAGCGGCCCTGAATGCGGTTGCGCTTGGCCAGCAGCGGATATTTCAGCTCCTTGGCAATAAAGGCGTACAGCGCCTCCTGGCCACCTTCGTAATAAGCGGCCACCGGAATGTCCTTGCCGACGTGGCCGATGCCCGTGCCTTGCTCCGTCTGCGGTACAGTCTGGGCAGGAGGAGTCGTGTTCGGCTTGGGCGTTTGGGCGTGGGCCGTAGCAAGCAGGCCAAGCAGGGCCAGCGGCGTGAGCAGAATTTTTTTCATGAGTCGATAAAGTAAAAGCAAAGCCACTGCGGCGCTACGGCAAGGCAATTGGCGGGCCAAAAGTAGCTACGCGCCCGCTGCCTCGGCCACCTGCCGGTTCACTTCCGTAATAAAAGCCAGCACTTCTTCGCGCCCCAGCCCGGTTTCGGCCGAGGTGATGAAGTAGCGCGGCAGCTCGTCCCAGCTTTCGCGCATCTTGGCCAGGTAGTCGGTAATCAGCACCTTGGTCTGGCTGGTCGATTGCTTGTCAGTCTTCGTAAAAATCATCACGAACGGCACGCCCGCCTCGCCCAGCTTGGTCATAAATTCCAGGTCGGCAGCCTGGGGCGCGTGGCGCGAATCAAGCAGCACGCACACGCAGGTCAGGTTTTCGCGCTTGCTCAGGTAAGCGTTTATCATCTTGCCCCAGTCGGCGCGCGAGCTTTTGCTCACCTTGGCGTAGCCGTAGCCCGGCAAGTCAACCAGATACCACTCATCGTTGATGTTGAAGTGGTTGATGACCTGGGTTTTGCCCGGCGTACTCGACGTTTTGGCCAGCCCGTTGCGGCCGGTGAGCATATTTATCAGCGACGACTTGCCCACGTTGGAGCGCCCGATGAAGGCGTATTCGGGGCGATTGGGAGCCGGGCAGGCGGCCACCTGTGTATTACTGACTAAAAAACTTGCTTCACGAATTATCATGGATGGGTTACCTATCGGACGATGCGAGTACAAAGATGCGTCGCGCTACGGGTGCCGGCCGGCTGCCTTCTACCAGGCGGCCCGACGTAACATAGGGTAAATAATTGTCTTTCAAAACCTGCCAGTATATTTGCACGGCTCCCAAACTGCCTTTTCTATCTCTTCGCAACTGCCTATTACACGCGCCAGCCAGCTTTAGTGCCCCATCGGCGCCCACGCCCCGGCGCTTTGCCGGTATATTTGTCCCCGCAAAGGGCGCCCCGATGCTTCTTTTTTAGGCGCAAGCTGGCCAACCGGGCCAACCCTTCTGTCAAATTTTAGTATAAGTCGCCAAAATGAGCGCGTCATTGGCTTGCCTGCGCCGACCTGATGCTAAAGCCACTTCTCCGCACTTCTTTTTAAATTTTCCAAACACCCTTTTTTCAATGGACAACCTATCCAAAAGGCTGCTGCAAGCTTCCGCCGCGCTAGCCCTGACTTCGGCCGTGGCTACCTCGGCCCAGGCGCAGAGCACGCGTAAGGACCTGCAAACCGGCAACAAGCTGTTTAACCAGGAAAACTACCGCGCTTCCATTCCTTACTACGAGCGGGTAATTTCTAAAGACCCCAACAATGCCCAGGCGCTGTTTCGGGCCGGCGTAGCTTATCTGTCTTTTGACAAGGAAAAAGCTAGCGACTATATCTACAAGGCGCAGAAGCTGAAGCCCAAGGTGTCGAAAGACGTAGAGTACTGGTTGGGTCGCGTTGACCACCTCAACTACAACTTCGACGAGGCTATCACGCACTACCAGGCGTACAATGCCACGCTGAAGAAAAAGAATGACACGCGCCGCGAAGAAGTAGCGCAGCTCATTCAGCATAGCAAAAACGCGAAAATACTGTTCAACTCGCCCAAGGACATCTTTGTTAAGAACCTGGGCCCGACGGTGAACACGCAGTACTCGGAGCACAGCCCGGTTATTTCGTCGGACGACAAGACGCTGATTTTCACGACTCGCGCTAACCCGACTGATATTCCCGGCCTCGACAGCAAAGCCCGCAACAAGACGGCTGCCGACGGGGAGTACTACGAGGGTATTGTGGAAACTCACCGCATTGATGCTGACAACTGGGAGAAGCCTCGCTCGCTCTCGACGGCGCTCAACAGCAAAGGCCACGACGCCTCGGACCAGTTGTTTGACAACGACACCAAGCTGCTCATGTACCGCAGCGACGAGGATGGCGACGTATTCGTAGCCTCGAAGCAGAGCGGTGGCGAGTGGGGTGCCCCGGCCAAGCTCAACAGCAATATCAACTCGAAGTCGTACGAAGGTGATGCTTACATCACGCCGGACGGCCTGACGCTTTACTTCTCGACGGCTAAGTACTCGGAAGACGGTAACTTGGACCTGTACTACAGCACCCGCACCGCCGGTGGCGATTGGGGCCCGGCTAAGTCGCTGGGTGGCACCATCAACACCAAGTACGACGAGGATAGCCCGTACATGAGCCGCAATGGCAAGACGCTGTATTTCAGCTCGCGCGGCCACAATACGATGGGTGATTACGACATCTTCAAGTCGGATTACGACAGCATCGGCCACAAGTGGGGCCGCCCCGAGAACATGGGCTACCCCGTGAACACGCCGGATGCTGACTCGTACTACCGCCTGGCTCCCGATGGCACGTACGCCTACCTCAGCTCGTACCGCATCGGTGGCTACGGCGAGAAGGACATCTACACCATCAGCTACATCAAGAACATTACCATTAAAGGTACCGTGTTCTCGAAGCGTGACAGCACGCAGGCCATCCCCGGCGTAGAACTGGTGTTCAACGGCACGCAGGCTGACAAAACGGCCATTAGCTTCCGCGATGTAACCAAGACGCCCGGTGGCGACTACCAGGTGAAAGTGCTGTCGGCCCGTACCTACCAGGTAGCTGTAAACAAAGACGGCAAGAACATCGAGACGCAGGAATTTGCCGTGCCGATTTCGACGAATGATTCGACGAGTATCACCAAGAACTTCTACGTCGATTACATCGACACGACAATAACGAACCCTTCGCGTTTCGCAAAAATTTACTTCGACACCGACAAGTATAAGCTGCGTCCGGAGTCGATTAAGACGCTGAACAACACGGCGGCCATCCTGAAAGCCAACACCGGCCTCAACATCTCGATTGAAGGCAATTGCGACTCGCGTAATACGGATGAGTACAACATGGTGCTTGGCCAGAACCGCGCCGACGCCGCCAAGAACTACCTCGTGAAGCAGGGCGTAGCTTCGGCCCGCCTCACCACGGTAAGCTATGGTGAGCGCAAGCCCGCCGCCCCGAACGATTCGCCCGAGAACATGCAGCTTAACCGCCGCGACGAGTTCCGCGTGGTGCTGAAAGAGGGCGAGAAGATGCCCGTCATTCAGCCTACGGCGCCCGCGCCGACCACTTCTTCTTCGACTACCGTATCGGGTAGCCGCACGGTAGCGCCGCTGCCCGGCAAGAGCAAAGTGAAGATGGCCGACGGCACTAAGGTGAAAACCAAGGTGGACGAGGACAGCGACAAAGTAAAAGTGAAAACCAAAGGCGCCGCCGGCGAAAAGTCTAAGACGATTTCGAAAGACGGCGAGGTTGAATCGAAAGCTAAAGATGCCTCGGGCGAGAAAGCCAAGGTGAAAGCCAAGAACGAATAATTCGCGGCAGCTTTGCTGAAAAAAGAGAACGGCCGGACGAACAGTCCGGCCGTTTTTTTGTCCTGTTAGCTAGCAGGCTGTTATTTACTGGCTGCATTACGCGCAATTTTTGCGGCGCATTGCCGTTCTTTGCACTCCTCCCTATGGCCGTAGTACCCTATAAAGAAGACGCCGCCGATAAGAAATCGCAGGTGGCCAAGATGTTTGACAACATCGCGGGCAAGTATGACTTTCTAAACCACTTTCTGAGTGCGGGCACTGATATCTATTGGCGCCGCAAGGCGGTGAATGAGTTGAAAGCCCTGCGGCCCGCCCGCATTCTGGACATTGCCACTGGCACCGCCGATTTTGCCATTGAAACCCTGCGGGCCGCCGCTCCCGACGCCCAGGTAACGGGCGTGGATATTTCGGCCGGTATGCTGGAAGTAGGGCGCCAGAAGCTGCTGGACAAGAAGCTCAGCCACCGCATCAAGCTGGAACTGGCCGACTCGGAAAACCTGCCCTTCGAAGACAATCAGTTTGATGCCGTCACGGCTTCCTTCGGAGTGCGCAACTTTGCGCACCTGGAGCGTGGGCTAGCTGAGATGCACCGTGTGCTGCGGCCCGGCGGGCAGCTCGTAATTCTGGAATTCAGCAAGCCGACCGCGTTTCCGCTCAAGCAAGCGTATAATTTTTACTTCAGTCGGGTGCTACCGGTCTTTGGCAAGGTAATTTCCAAGGACCAGAGCGCATATACCTACCTGCCCGAGTCGGTGCAGGCTTTTCCCGACGGTGCCGAGTTCGTGGCCATTCTGGGCCGCGTCGGCTTTACTAATCCTGCATGGCAACCCCTTACGTTCGGCATCAGCTCGATTTACACGGCTCGCAAATAAAGTATAATCGCCTGGGGCGCGGGTTGTGGCCGCTGCTGGCGCTGCTGCTGCTGGCGGGCCCGGCCCTGGCCCAGCGCAAGCGCAGCGACGCCATCGACCGCAGCCGCAAAGGCCACATCAAGGGCATTACGGTAGAGAACCTGTCGAACTACAACGACCGGTTTTTTCACCCCGGCGTGTACGTGTCACCCAATTTCTCGCGGTTTTTTCTGGAGCAGTCGGCGGGCTACTTTCAGGCCCAGCAGCAGGGGCGGGGCTTGTCGGCCAACTCGATTATCAGCCCGGGTTTTGGCGTGGGCTTCATCGGCGATATTCGATTGGGGCCGGCCAGCACGCCGTTTCACCTGCGTTTTGCGCCGGGCCTCAGCTTCCTCACCCGCCGGGTGGAGTACCTGAGCGCGGGTGCGGGCCAGGCCGATACCATTCGGACCCAGGAAGTGGGCACCACGCAACTGGAGCTACCACTGTTGCTGAAGTACCAGTCGACCCGCCGCCGTAATACGCGCTTTTACATGGTGGGGGGCATCAAGCCCAGCTTTGCGGTGACGCAACGGCAGAATACGCCGGCCATCAATCAGTTGAGCGTAGTGCGCAACGACGTGATGCTGGAATACGGCTTTGGTCTCGACCTGTTTTATCCCTACTTTAAGTTTGGGCCGGAACTGCGCTTTTCGCACGGCCTGCGTAATATCCTGGACCCGCGCAACAACGCTTACAGCAACGCGCTCCAAAGCTTGCGTACCAACACGGTCACGCTGTATTTGAACATCGAATAGCTTCGCATGAAAACTGCTTTTGTTACGGGGGCATCCTCCGGTATTGGGCGCGCTACTGCGGCGGCGCTGGCCAAGTCGGGCTTTCAACTGGTAGTAACCGGCCGGCGACGCGAGCGCCTCGACGAGCTGGCTAAGGAACTGGCGCCCACGCCGGTGCACATCCTCACCTTCGACGTGCGCGACCGGGCGGCCGTAGAAGCGGCCGTAGCCGAACTGCCAGCCGACTTTCAGCACATCGATGTGCTCATCAACAATGCTGGTAATGCGCACGGGCTGAGCCCCATTCAGGATGGCGATCCGGCCGATTGGGATGCCATGCTCGACGGTAATGTGAAGGGCCTGCTCTACGTGAGCCGGGCCGTGCTGCCGCGTATGGGTGAGGGCGGCTTTATTGTGAATCTGGGCTCAATTGCTGGTTACGAAGCGTACGCCAACGGCAACGTGTACTGCGCTTCCAAGGCCGCCGTGGCGATGCTTACGCGCACCATGCGCATCGACTTGCTGCCGCGCGGCATTCGGGTGGCCGAAGTGGCGCCCGGGATGGTCGAAACCGAATTTTCGGAAGTTCGCTTCAAGGGCGATGAGGAGCGGGCGGCCAGCGTGTACAAGGGCGTGCAGCCGTTGCAGGCCGCCGATGTGGCCGACATCATCCAGTTTATGGTCACGCGCCCGCCGCACGTACAAATAGCCGAGGTAGTGATTTTTCCCGCCGCGCAGGCGGCGGCGGCTACGGTGCGGCGGCAGTCATAACAGCGCCAGCTGTGCGGTGTGCAGCTGGCGCCGCAAGTTGGCGTTTAAGGTATGCCCACCGGCGCCGGATGAGGTAGTTACGCAGGCGCCGTGCTGGTGCTGCGTAGCTACTTGCGCTATGATATCGGCCGGGCTGACGTACGCATCTTAGTCGCTGAATGGGCTATTCGGCTAACTGCCCATCGCCGTGCCGTACTAGCCAAAGCTGCCGGGTAGCGGGCGGTGCGCGCTACGGAGATATGGCGCTCCAAAAAGGAGGTATTAAGCTACAGGAATACGGCCTTCTTTATGCGCGCCGGCCAAAAATGGCGCTGCCCACCCGAATAAGCGTGCTGCCTTCGGCCAGGGCCCATGCGTAGTCGGCGCTCATGCCCATCGAGATTTCGCAAAAGTCGTCGGCCTGAGCGAAATAAGTGGCTTTCAAGTGCTCAAAATACTGGTGGAGCTGCCGAAACTCGCCGCGCACCAGGGCCTCATCGGGCGAGTTGGTGGCGATGCCCATCACGCCGGTGAGGCGCACGTGGCGCAGACTTTGGTACTCGGCCGATTGCAGCAGCGCCTCGGCTTCGGCCAGGTTGAGGCCGGTTTTGGTGTCTTCCTGGGCAATGTGAAATTGCAACAGGCCGTTGATAACCCGGTCGTGCCGGGTAGCCTGCTTGTCCAGCTCTTGCAGCAGGCGCAGGCTATCCACGCTTTCCACAGTGTGCACGAAGGGCGCCAGGTACTTCACCTTATTAGTCTGGAGCTGGCCAATCTGATGCCACTCCACATCGGCGGGTAGCTCGGGCTGTTTGGCGGCCATTTCCTGCACCCGGTTTTCGCCAAAGATGCGCGCCCCAGCCGCATAGGCTTCGCGCAGTAATTCTACGGGGTGGGTTTTGGTAACGACGACCAGCCGGGCGCGGGTACCCACTAGCTGCTGCTCAAAGGCAGCAATATTTTCAGCGATAGACATCATGTTACTGATTGGTTTTTAATGGTCAGTTTTAATGTTTAATTTTTGTTGATTAACGGTCAAGTAGCTGGCGGATAATGTATTAGTAAGTCGATAGATTTTCGCAAAATTCATTAACTATCAACCATTGAAAATTAACCATTAAAAAGCTAGTCTTCGAGTACGTTGCTCATAAAGGTACTTTTGAGGGCCAGCCAGAGCAGTAGCAGGGCAATACCCCAGCCCAGATAGGGACGGTAAAAGTCCTGCACGCTGCGGTAGCGCTGGGTGCGAATGTCGGATTTTTCGAGCCGGTCGATGGCCGCAAATACTTGCTTAAGTGCCGCGTTGTCGGTGGCGCGGAAGAAGCGGCCATCGGCGGCCTGGGCCAGCTGGCGCATGGTGGTTTCGTCGAGGCGAGTTTGCACGTAGCGGGGCTTGCCGGTGGTCGAATCGCGGCCGTAGGGCACGTAGCCGTCCTCGCCCAGCCCGATGGTGTAGAGCCGGATGCCGTAAGCGTGGGCGAGTTGAGCGGCTAGCAGCGGGTCGAGGCTGCCTGCATTGCTTTCGCCATCGGAGAGCAGCACGCACACCCGCGACTTGGCCCGCGACTCGCGCAGGCGGTTGATGGCCACGCCCAGCGCCGTGCCGATGGCCGTGCCGTCGTCGGTGATGAGGCCGGGGCGCAGGCTGGCCAGATTGTCGAGCAGCAGGGCGTAGTCGGTAGTGAGGGGCACCAGCGAATAGGCCTGCCCGGCGAAGGCCACCAGCCCCAGGCGGTCGCCGGCCCGGCGTGCCACAAAGCCGCGCGCCAGGCGCTTGGCCGCTTCGAGGCGCGTGGGCTTAAGGTCCTCAATCTCCATACTGCCCGACACGTCGAGGGCCAGCACTAGGTCGATGCCCCGGCCGGTTTGGGTCAAGTGCTCGCTCGGGCGTTGGGGGCGCGCCACGGCAATGACCAGCAGCGCTTGGCTCAGCGCCAAGATGATAGTGGGTAGGAAGCGCAGGCCGGCGCGCCAGTCGGGCCGCATACCGCCCGGCCCAAAGGCCACCAGAACCTGCCGCCGCCGCCGGGCCAGCAGCCCGCGCAGCAAGGGCAGCAAGGGCACGAATACCAGCAGCAGCAGCAAGCGCGGGTGCTGCCACTCGTAGCCGGCCAGGGTGGCGTAGGAAAAAATATTCATGCAAAAGTGGCCAGGAGGCGCAAATTACGCCATTTGGCCAACTTGCCCCGCTGGCTGGCCTGGCGCGGGGTACCTTTGCCTCGACTAGCCGCCCGCTTGGGCCCCCGCATGATTCGTACCGTAATTTTTGACATGGACGGCGTCATTATCGACACCGAGCCGCTGCACAAACAGGCTTTTTTTACGTTGTTTGCCGAGTTGGGCATCACGGTTTCCGCCGGGTTGTACGCCTCTTTCCTCGGCTCTTCAACGCGCAATGTGTTTCAGCGGCTCAAACAGGAGTTCGGCCTGCCGCAGGAAGTGAGCGCCTTGCTGGCCCGCAAGCGTGAGCTGTTTAACCAGGCCTTCGACGCCGACGCGGCCCTCGACCTGCTGCCCGGCGTGCGGGCGCTCATCTTGGACTTGCAGCAGCACGGCGTGCAAATGGTAGTGGCGTCTTCGGCCTCGAAGGCTACTATCGGGCGGGTGTTTCAGCGCTTCGGGCTGGCGCCTTATTTTTCGCATACTGTTAGCGGGGAGGACTTTGCCCAGTCGAAGCCTCACCCCGCTATCTTTCTGCACGCGGCGGCCCTGGCCGAAACACCCGTGACGGAGTGCATCGTCATCGAAGACTCGGCCAATGGGGTGGCGGCGGCTAAGGCCGCCGGCATCTACTGCGTGGGCTACGCCAGCCCACACTCGGCAGGGCAGGATTTGTACCTGGCCGACCGCGTGATTCAGCATTTTTCGGAGTTGTCGGCTCTCGCCATTCAGGCGATTGAAGCGGCTTAAAAGGAGCCCCAGCGCCGACAAGCAGCTTGTCGAAAACGCAAAAGACCTCGCCACAATGGCGAGGTCTTTTGCGTTTTCAGCGGCGGTTGCTACTTAGTAGCGGCCGCTTTTTTAGTAGCCGCCGCTTTGGGTGTGGTTGTCTTAGCGGTGGCCGCTTTCTTGGCGGGTGCTTTTTTCTTGGCAGCGGGCTTTTTCTCGGTCGCTGCCTTCGCCGCTTTTTTAGCGGGGGCGTCGGCTTCCTTTTCCTTAGTGGGTTTTTCGGCGGCGGCTTTCTTGCCGAGGCGGCCACCCTTGGCGGGTTTATCGGGCGTAGCGGCCGCCAGCTCCAGGCAGCGCTCCAGCGTCAGGTCAGCCGGTTCTTCACCTTTCGGAATTTTCACATTCTTCTTACCCGCCACGATATAGGGACCAAAACGCCCGTTGAGCACCTGAATGTCGGGGTTTTCCTCGAAGCTCTTGATAAGCCGCTCGGCGTCCGATTTGCGCTTGGCCTCAATGAGCGTCACCGCCTCTTCGCCCGTGATGGTGTACGGGTCCTGCTCTTTCGTGAGCGAGTAAAACTTGCTGTCGTGGCGAATGTAGGGGCCGAAGCGACCAAGGGCGGCCGCCATTGGCTTGTCCTCAAACTCGCCCACCACGCGCGGCAGCTTAAATAAATCCAGCGCTTCTTCAAGCGTAATGGTTTCAATAAACATACCCTTACGCAGGTTGGCGTAGGCAGGCTTGGTTTCGCCCTCGGTATCGCCCAGCGCTACGTAGGGGCCGTATTTGCCGAGGCGAGCCGTGATTTTCTCGCCCGTTTCGGGGTGCAGGCCAATCTCGCGGGTGCTGCTGAGCGTGCTGCGCTCGATGTCCTGCCCGCGCTCCACGCTGGCGTGAAACGGCTCGTAGAAGCCCGCCAGCATGTGGCCCCAGTCTTCGCGGCCGTTGGCAATCTGGTCAAACTCGTCCTCCACCTTGGCCGTGAACTGAAAGTCCACGATGGCCGGGAAGTGCTCAACCAGGAAGTCGGTGACTACGAGGGCCGTATCGGTCGGAAATAGCTTGGCTTTGTCGGCGCCGTAGGTTTCGGTACGCTGCTCGGTTTTTACCTCGCTGCCCACCAGGGCCAGGGCGTAAATCTTACGTTCCTTGCCCTCGCGCGAGTCTTTTTCTACGTAGCCGCGCTTTTGCACGATGCTGATGGTGGGGGCGTAGGTGCTGGGACGGCCAATGCCCATTTCCTCCAGCTTTTTTACCAGCGAAGCCTCCGTGTAGCGGGCGGGCGGCGCGCTAAAACGCTCAGTAGCCGTGAGAGTTTGCAGCGGCAGGTTCTGGCCCACGTGCAGCGGCGGCAAGCCGCGCGAGAAGCTGCTTTCGGCGTCGGCGGGCTGCTCGTCGTCGTCCCTGCTCTCGGCATAGGCTTTCAAGAAGCCCTCGAACGTAATCACCTCACCAGTAGCCGAAAACGTGGTGCCTGGCTGCGTGCTGATGCCAATAACGGCCGTGGTACGCTCAATCTGCGCATCGGCCATCTGGGAGCCCATCGCCCGCTTGCGAATGAGGTCGTAGAGGCGCTGCTCCGAGGCGTCGGCGCCGGCTTTCACCTGCTTGAAATCGGTGGGGCGGATGGCTTCGTGGGCCTCCTGCGCCGACGCCGACTTGGTTTTAAACTGGCGTTCCAGCGCATACTCGGCCCCGTAGGCAGCCTCAATGGCCTCGCGGGCGCCCCGGCGGGCCTCCTCACTCAGGTTGACCGAGTCGGTTCGCATGTAGCTGATGCGGCCGGCTTCGTACAGCTTCTGGGCCACCGTCATGGTCTGGGCCACCGAGAAGCCAAGCTTACGCGAAGCCTCCTGCTGCAAGGTCGAGGTGGTGAACGGCGCGGCGGGGCTGCGCTTGCCGGGTTTTTTGTCGAGGCTATTAATACTGTACGTCGCCCCGATGCAGCGCGTGAGGAAAGCCTCGGCCTCCTCGCGGGTTTTGTAGCGGGTAGGCAGCTCGGCCTCCAGGGTGGTGCCCTCGCCCACGTCGAAGCGGGCCACCACGCGGTAGGCGCTGGCCGACTTATGGTGGTTGATTTCGCGCTCGCGGTCCACCACCAGGCGCACGGCCACGCTTTGCACGCGGCCCGCGCTCAGGCCGGCTTTCACCTTGCGCCACAGCACCGGGCTCAGCTCGAAGCCCACGAGGCGGTCGAGCACGCGGCGGGCCTGCTGGGCGTTCACCAAGTCAATATTAATCTCGCGCGGATTCTGAATGGCCGAGAGAATAGCCGTCTTGGTAATCTCGCGGAAAACAATGCGCTTGGTCTTGTCGGCCTTGAGATTGAGGGCTTCGGAGAGGTGCCAGGAAATGGCTTCGCCTTCGCGGTCATCGTCACTGGCCAGCCACACGGTTTCGGCCTCCTTCGACAGCTTTTTGAGCTGCGAAATCAATTCGCGCTTGTCGGCATCGACCACGTAGGTGGGCTTGAAGCCGTTGGCAACGTCGATGGCATTGTTGTCCTTGGGCAGGTCGCGCACGTGCCCGTAGCTGGACTTCACCACGTAATCGGGGCCGAGGTAGCCTTCAATGGTTTTGGCCTTGGCGGGCGACTCGACGATAACTAGATTCTTGACCATGCAGACGGTGGTAGGGGCGGGGTAGCGAAGGGAAGGTTAAATGCAGTGAACGCGGCCCCCTCCCGAAAAGTTAAAAACGGGCACAAAGATGCACGGCCAAGGCCGACACTCCGTTGCCAGCTACCTTCGCAAGGTAGGGCATTGTCGGATTGCTCCGCGGCCCTACTTTTGTTGAGTCTCCCCGCAAGCCTCGGTTTGCCCCACCCTCACTGCCCCTTTCCGCATGGCTGCTGCCAAAAAAAATACCGCTCCCGACGCTGACCTCGACGACGCAGCCGGCGTCGAAGGCGCCGGGATTTTTGCCGACGACAACACGACCCGCAAGCGTGGCACCCGCCGCAACACCGGCCTGACCGATACCGACTACGTGAACGAGCAGCTCAACCGCGTGCTCTTCGCCCTCGATGCCTTCAAGAAAGGTGACGTGTCGGTGCGCCTCACCAAGCAGAACGACGACATTTTCTCCGAAATCGCCGAGGCTTATAACTCGATGGTGGAGATGATTGGCGGGGTAGGCGGGGAGGTGTCGCGCATTTCGAAGGTGGCCGGTGTGGAGGGCAACCTCAAGGCCCGCGCCTCGGCCGAGGGCGCCGCTGGCTTCTGGCGCGACATGATTAACAACATCAACGGCCTCGTGGACTCCATCGCCGTGCCGGTGTTGGAAGTGGGCAAGGTGCTGAAAAACATCAGCCGGGGTAACCTGGACGAGAGCTTTCAGATTCCGGTATCGGGCGACTTTAAGGTGATGGCCGAAACCATTAACCGTACCATCGACAACCTGAACGTATTCGCTGGCGAGGTAAGCCGCGTGGCGCAGGAAGTGGGTACGGAAGGCCGCCTCGGCGGCCAGGCCGTGGTGCCCAACGTGGGCGGCGTATGGAAAGAGCTGACGGACAACGTGAACACGATGGCATCGAACCTGACGAGCCAGGTGCGCGATATTGCCAACGTAGCCACCGCCGTAGCCCGCGGCGACTTGTCGCAGAAAGTAACGGTCGAGCTGAAGGGCGAGCTGTTGCAGCTCAAGCAGAACCTCAACCAGATGGTGGACTCGCTCAACCTGTTTGCCGGCGAGGTAACCCGCGTGGCCCTCGACGTGGGCACTGAAGGAAAATTGGGTGGCCAGGCCAGCGTGCCGGGCGTGTCGGGCACCTGGAAAGACCTGACCGACAACGTAAACAACATGGCCGCCAACCTGACGAGTCAGGTGCGCGACATCGCTAACGTGGCTACCGCCGTAGCCCGCGGCGACCTCAGCCAGAAGATGACGGTAAACGTGAAGGGCGAGATTCTGGAACTGAAGAACATTCTGAACCAGATGGTGGACTCGCTCAACATCTTCGGCGACGAAGTGACCCGCGTGGCCCGCGAGGTAGGCACCGAGGGCAAGCTCGGCGGCCAGGCCGTGGTGCCCCGCGTGGGCGGCACCTGGAAGGAGCTGACGGACAACGTGAACACGATGGCCGCCAACCTGACGAGCCAGGTGCGCGATATTGCCAACGTGGCCACCGCCGTAGCCCGCGGCGACCTCAGCCAGAAGATGACGGTGGATGTGCAAGGCGAGATTCTCGACCTGAAGAACATCCTGAATCAGATGGTGGACTCACTCAACATCTTTGCCGGCGAGGTAACCCGCGTGGCCCGCGAAGTGGGCACCGAGGGCATCCTGGGCGGCCAGGCCAACGTGCCTCGCGTGTCGGGCACTTGGAAAGATTTGACGGACAACGTGAATACGATGGCCTCAAACCTGACGAGCCAGGTGCGCGACATTGCCAACGTGGCCACCGCCGTATCGCGCGGCGACCTGAGCCAGCGCGTGACTGTGAACGTGCGTGGCGAACTGCTGCAACTTAAGGAAAACCTGAACCAGATGGTGGACTCGCTGAACGTGTTCGGCGACGAGGTAACGCGCGTGGCCCGCGAAGTGGGTACCGATGGCAAGCTGGGCGGCCAAGCCAACGTGCCGGGCGTGAAAGGTACCTGGAAAGACCTGACGGACAACGTGAACACGATGGCCGCTTCGCTCACTAGTCAGGTGCGCGACATTGCCAACGTGACCACGGCCGTGGCCCGCGGCGACCTCTCGCAGAAAGTGTCGGTGGACGTGCGCGGCGAGCTGCTCGACCTCAAGGACAACATCAACCAGATGGTGGACTCGCTCAATATCTTCGCCGGCGAGGTAACGCGCGTGGCCGTGGAGGTGGGCACCGAGGGCCAGCTCGGCGGCCAGGCCAACGTGCCTAACGTGAGCGGCGTGTGGAAAGACTTGACGGACAACGTGAATACGATGGCCGCCAACCTCACCACGCAGGTGCGGGGCATTGTGAAAATCGTAACGGCTGTATCGCAGGGCGACCTGACCCAGAAGCTGATGCTCGAAGCCGCCGGCGAAGTAGCCGACCTGGCCCAGACCATCAACCGGATGGTGGATGACCTCAACCGTCTGGCTTCGGAAGTAAGCCGCGTGGCTCGCGTGGCCGGCGCCGAGGGCAAGCTCACCGAGCGCGCTACGGTAGGCGGCGTGTCGGGTTCGTGGAAAGAATTGGTGGATACCCTCAACGCTCTCATTGAGAGCATTGCCCTGCCGGTGCTCGAAGTGAGCCGCGTGGTGCGCGCCATCTCGGAAGGTGACTTGACGCAGATGGTGGAAATTCAAACCACCGGCGACATCCTGGCCATGTCCAGCTCGCTCAACCAGGCCGTGGAAACGCTGAACGCGCTACTCGGTGAAATCAACGACTCGGCCCAGGTAGTGGGCACGTCGTCGGAAGAGATGGTGGACAAAGGGCAGGAAATGAGCCGCGTAACCGTCGATGTGGCGCTGGCCATGCAGCAGATGGCCGAAGGTGCCCAGAACCAGGCTCTTAAAACTGACCAGGCCTTCAAGCTGATTGAAGAAATCATGACGGCCACCAAGGAAACGGCCAACAAGGCCGACGTGGTGAACAAGTCGGCCATCATGGGTGAGCAAACGTCGCAGCAGGGCCTTAAAACGGTGGCCGAAGTGGTGAAGAACATGGAAGAGATTTCCAGCGCCGCCACCCAGACCTCGCGTACGATTGAAGTGCTCTCGACCCGCTCGCAGGAAATCAGCAAGTCGCTGGGCGTAATTACGGACATTGCCTCGCAAACCAACCTGCTGGCTCTCAATGCGGCCATCGAAGCCGCCCGCGCCGGCGAGGCCGGCCGCGGTTTTGCCGTAGTAGCCGAAGAAATCCGCAAGCTGGCCGAAGGCTCGCGCAAGTCGGCCAACGAGATTGCCACGCTCGTGGAGGATGTGCGCAAAGACACTACCAGTGCCGCCAGCGCCATCAGCGCGATGGAAAGCCGGGTACTGAAGGGTAAAAATGCCACCTTCGAGGCCAGCGCGGCCTTTAAAAACATTGCCACCAGCAGCGGCGAAACGCTACGCACCTCGCGCGATATTCTCACGGCCACGGCCGTGCAGCAGACCTCGATTGGCGACGTAGTAAAGTACGTGGAGGAAGTAGTAGCCATTGCCGAGCAAACGGCCACCGGCACCCAGCAGGTAGCCGGCACGGCCCGCCAGCTGTCGTCGTCGATGCGGGAGTTGACCAGCTCGTCGCAACGCCTCTCCGACATTGCCGATGACCTCCAGGATGGCCTCGAAACCTTCCAACTCTTCGACTACGCCCCCGAGCCGGAGCCCGAGCCGATTCCGGAGCCCCAGCGCCGGGTGTTGCGGCGGGCCACGCCCACTACCATGCCCGCCCAGGCGGCGGCCCCGGCAGCCTCGGCAACCAGCGCGGGGCCGGTAGCCAGCCGCACGGCCCCGCGCCGCGCCGCGGCGCAGGCCGCCAGCCCGGCTACTACCAGCAACGGCCACGTAAATGGGAGCGCCCGGCGCCGTGCCACGGCCGAAGTCGAAGCAGCCCCCACTGCCGCGCCCGCCAAAAACGCAGCGCGTCGCCTTAAGGCGGCTACCCCAGCGCCCGAGCCAGCCGCCGAAACGGCCCGCCCGCGTGCCCGCGCCAAGGCTGCTAAAGCCAAAGAGTAGGTTTCCTTTCATTAAATCAGCGGGCCGTAGCCCGGCTCGCTGATTAACCGTCGTTTTTTTGTCTTTGCATGGCTGATTCTTCCACTGCCCGCCCGGCCGCCACCTCGGGCCGGGCGGCTCCGGCCGCACCCGAGGCGGTTGTCCAGCTTATTGTTTTTCGCCTGGGCGATGAAGATTATGGTATCCGCATCGAACAGGTGAAGGAAGTAACCATTACGCCCGAGGTGGTAAAAATGCCCAAAACGCCGCCCTTCATCAAGGGCATTGCCAACCTACGCGGCGACATTATCGCCATTGTGGACTTGGAAGAGCGCTTTCAGCTGCGGCCGGCCGGCCGGCCCGTGCCCGATTTTTCTTACACGCTGGCCGTAGAGGCCCCCGAGTACACGCTGGGCCTGATGGTGCGCGAAGTACCCCGCCCAATTACCATTCCCGTCAGTCTCATTGAGCCGGCGCCCGAGTTTGTGCAGGATATTGGCCAGCGCGAAAAATATCTGGAAGGCATTGCCAAACTTCCCGACGGGCAGGGCGTGATTATTGTGCTGGACATGCCTAAATTGTTAAACCCCAGCGAAATAATGCGCCTGCCGGGCCGAGCCAACGAGCCGGCCCCGCGCCCCGCCAAAAAGGCTAATGCGCCTGCTGATACACCCACCAACGCGCCGCAGCCGTAGAGGAGGCAGCCAGCCGCTTTACGGCTGTGGTTTTCGCCGTCTCCCATTCCCTAATTCTAAGTTTTTGATTGTACATGAATAAGCGCATTCTCATCGTCGACGACTCGTTCTATATGCGGACGATGCTCAAGAATATGCTCACCGATGCCGGCTACGACGTAGTGGGCGAAGCCGCCAATGGTCAGCAGGCCCTGGAAATGGCAGTAGCAACCAACCCCGACCTGATTACCCTCGACGTCATTCTGCCCGACAACACGGGCCTCGATGTGCTCAAAGGCATTCGCCAGCAGCAGCCCGATGCCAAAGTGGTGATGTGCTCAGCGGTGGGGCAAGAAACTATTGTGAATGAGGCCATTGAGAATGGTGCTCTGGCCTATATCGTCAAGCCGTTTTCGGAAGAGCGCGTGTTGGAGATTGTAGGCAGTGCCCTGCAAGGTGATGACTCACTTGCCTAATTAAAGCTTGCTGCGGGTAGTAATAAGGCCACTGCTACGGCCTGCGCCCATTCATTATCCTGCTAAGGCCCGTTAGTTTTGTTCATCTTGCACTCACTCGATTCTCTCTTTACCGGCTGGCATAGCTGGTCGGCACCTGCCGGCTGGCCGTGCCAGCCAGTGCCTGGCAGTCGGGTAGCAAAGTCGTATTCTCATAGCCCTTTTACTAGCAAGCGACTATGAAGTCACGCGAACAAGAGTACCGAGAGCTCTTCATGGCCGAGGCGCTGGAATACTATGATGCCATGTCGCGGCACTTGAGTGAGCTAGAGCGCAATCCGCAGGAAGTAGCGGCGCTCAATGAGCTATTCCGGCTCATGCACAACCTCAAGGCCAACGCGCGGGCAATGGGTTTTGTCGACATGGGCGAAGTGGCCCATAAGATGGAAACCTTGTTTGGCCAGATTCGCGGGCAGGAACGTTCTTTTACCGGCTCGCTGGTCGGCATGACCTTCCGGGCTGTGGATGTGCTTGGCAATATGATTCGGGCCGTAGGCTCCGGCCAAGAGTCGGGCGATGCGCACGCGCTGCTCGAAAACCTGGAGCAGCTCATTCAGGGGCAAGAGATAGCGGAAGCACCCGCCGCACCCACCGAAGAAGAAGCCGAAACCGACGCCGCCCGTAAGCTGGAGCTATCAGACCTGGTTTCGATTCCAGTCAAAAAATTAGATAACCTACTGAATCTGGTCGGCGAGCTGGTTATTGACCGCGACCGGATTCTGACGCTAGCTGCCGAGCTTAACCACCCGGCTTTGCAGGCTACCGCCCGGCACCTGTTTCGCATTTCCGACGACTTGCAGTACTCCGTTATGGACGTGCGGCTGGTAGGGGCGGGGGTATTGCTCAATAAGTTTCCGCGCGTGGTGCGCGACGTAGCTGCGGCGGAGGGTAAGCAAGTGGAACTGGCCCTAGCCGGTCAGGATGTGCAGATTGACCGTAACGTGTTGCAGCTCATTACGGATGCCCTCTTGCATATTGTGCGCAATGCCGTGAGCCACGGCCTGGAAGACCCCGCCACCCGCACGGCGGCCGGTAAGTCGGCCATAGGCCACCTGCGCATTTCGGCGCTTACCGAGCGCGATGACGTCCTGCTGCAAGTGCAGGATGATGGCCGGGGTATCGATACGGAGGCCGTGCGTAAAAAAGCCATCCGGAAGGGCGTCGTGACGGCCGAGGCCGGGGCCTTGCTTGATGAGCAAGGCGTCTGGGCGCTGCTATTTGAACCTGGCTTTTCGATGGCGGAAAAAATAACCGACATCTCAGGGCGCGGAGTGGGGCTCGACGTGGTGAAGCTGGCTATCGACTCATTGGGTGGCTTGCTGCGCGTAAACTCGGAGTTGGGTAAAGGCACCACCTTTACGTTGGTGCTGCCGACTTCCATCGCGGTGAAAGGCGCCCTGTTGATTGAGCTTGACGAACGAGCCTATGCCGTACCGTTATTGCATACCGACACGGTGCTGGCGCTACCTAGTGACCAGATTTTTGCCGTGGGTGGCCTGCTCATGACGCGGGTGCAGGATGAAAACGTGCCCATCATCCCGCTCAGCCAGCTCCTGTATTCGGAGGGCGATGAGTTGCTGCCCCGGGCGACGCGCGCCGACCTGCCCGACCACGGCGGCCTGCACCAGATACTGGTAGTGAGCTACAACAACCGCCGGCTCGGCCTGCTGATTGACCGTTTCCTGCGCCAGCAAAATATAGTGGTGAAGTCGCTGAGCAAGCCACTGGATACCATTGACCTGTTTGGCGGCGTCACGCTGCTGGGTAATGGCCAACTGTGCCTAGTGCTGGATGTGCCCGCCCTTACTCGACTATTCCTGGCAAAACGCCCCTGATTTTAACCGCTTTCTGCTCCTTTTCGTATTACCTTGCCGGCCTTAGCCGCTGCTGTTACGTACTCAAGCTGTTATGACTTTATCAATGAATGAGTTAGAGCGCGATATTATTCGCGAAATCCTGAACATCGGCCTTGCCCGGGCCGCTGACAGCTTTGCCGTCATTGCGAAGGAGCGAGTGATGCTGGAAGTACCTAACCTGGACTTGTTGCCCAGCAGCAGCATTATTGACCGGGTGCGCGACTATCAAACCCGCTACGTAGCTATTCAGAGCGACATCCGGGGCGACTTCAACGGCTCTACGTTCATGTTTTTCTCGGGTCAGCACATTCAGCGGCTTTCGCGGGTGTGCCTGCGTATGCAGGTGTCGGACTCGTTGCTACTTAACGAATTGCAAGAGTCCTTACTGCTGGAAATCAGCAACATTATTACGGGTGCCCTGGTAACGCAGCTGGCTAATATTCTGAAAGCCAGTATTTATGGTGCACCGCCTATGGCCCCCACCGGTGACCTGGCCACGGCCATGCATAGTTTGATGCCCGACCCAGAGGCGTTGCAGCCGCTCATTTTCTCGGTGATTACGCAGTTTTCGGACAAGGAGAATTCCGTAGAATTGCCGCTCATGCTATTCTTTGACCGGGCTACTTTCGAGAAAATTCTGGAGATAATTCGTACGTACGATTTCCTTGGTAAAACGCAGTCGGCTGCTTAACCGGTAAGCAACCCGGAAGTGGCTGCTTATAATCATTTTTATTCTTTTTTTCAACCCACCAAGCGCCCGTCGCTTGGTGTTCTTTTTTTACCGTGTCTGATTCGACCCTCGCGCAGAAGATTGCCAATTTTGACCCTAATGCTCTCGGCGATACCGCCGGCGGCTTGTTTGGCCTGCCCTTCACCCCGGAAGAGGCCCAGGTAGTAGTAGTGCCCGTGCCGTGGGAGGTTACCGTGAGCTACCGCGCCGGCACCGCCCAGGGGCCCGCCGCTATTCGCGAAGCCTCGCTGCAAGTTGACCTCTACGACGCCGACCTGCCCGATGCCTGGAAGCTGGGCCTTGCCATGGAGGAGGAAGATGAGGTAATCGCCCAAATCAGCCGCGAACTGCGCCCCGTGGCTGCTGATTATATCGGCTGGCTCGAGGATGGGCAGCCGGCGGAGGGTGCTGCCCAGCATGGTGCCGTACCCGCCCGCATTACGGCCGAGGGCGATAAGCTGATTCAGTGGCTCAAAGAAAAGACCGGTGCCCTGCTCGATGCTGGCAAAGCGGTAGCCGTGCTGGGTGGCGACCACAGCACCCCGCTGGGCTACCTGCACGCGCTGGCCGAGCGCCACAGCGAGTTCGGTATTTTGCAAATTGATGCGCACTGCGACCTGCGCCCGGCTTACGAGGGCTTCCAGTACTCACACGCCAGCATTATGTACAATGCCTTGCAGCTGCCGCAGGTGAAGAAGCTGGTGCAGGTGGGCATCCGTGATATGTGCCAGCAGGAGGCCGACCTCATCGAGCATTCAGTGGGCCGGGTGGCGCTGTTCAGCCAGCGGTTTATGAGCGAAGAGAAGTTCGTAAAGAAATCGTGGAAGAAGGTGTGCGGTAAAATCATCGCGCAGCTGCCCCAGAAGGTGTACATCAGCTTCGACATTGATGGCCTCGACCCCAAGCTGTGCCCCGGCACCGGTACGCCCGTACCCGGTGGCCTTGAATACGAGGAAGCTACGTACTTACTGCGCATGATAGTGCGCTCGGGCCGTACCATCATCGGCTTGGACCTCAACGAGGTAGCTCCCGGCGATACGGATTGGAACGGCATTGTGGGCGCCCGCCTGCTCTACCAACTTTGTAACTGGATGGCCGTATCACAGGGCCGGCTGACTGCCAAAGGCAAGGCCGAATAACGTCCAATCCCAAGCCCTTTCTTTATGGTCAAAATCCTTATCAAATTCATTCTTACGGCAGTGCTGACTTACGGTCTGGCGCAGGTGTTACCCAACATTCGCCTCGATGGTGTGGGTAGCGCCGCCATTCTGGTTATCGTGTTGGGCCTACTGAATGCCACCGTAAAGCCCATCCTGAAGATAATCGGTTTCCCGATAACGGTCCTCACGCTGGGGATTTTTCTACTGGTCATCAACGTCATCATCCTGAAGCTGGCCGATTACCTGATGAGCAGCTTCGCCGTGACGGGTCTCGTGAGCGCGTTGATTTTCAGCCTGGCCCTCTCGTTGGTAACAGCCGTGGTGGACATGATAATGGACTAGCTCCGCTAACTTATACGGCAAAAAGGGGCCGCGCACTACATGCGCGGCCCCTTTTTGCCGTATAAGTTAGCGGCGTGCGCTACACGCGCCGAATATCGGCGCCGAGCGCATTCAGGCGCTCGTCGATGTTCTGGTAGCCGCGGTCAATCTGCTCCACGTTAAGAATTTTGCTGGTGCCCTCAGCACTGAGCGCGGCGATGAGGAGCGCCACACCGGCCCGGATATCGGGCGATGACATCGTAATACCATTCAGCGTCTTCTGGCGGTCGAGGCCGATGACGGTGGCGCGATGCGGGTCGCAGAGAATAATCTGCGCGCCCATATCAATGAGCTTGTCCACAAAAAATAGGCGCGACTCGAACATCTTCTGGTGAATGAGCACTGTGCCGCGCGCCTGGGTAGCCACCACGAGGATAATGCTCAGCAAATCAGGCGTAAAGCCCGGCCAGGTATGGTCGCTCACCGTGAGGATGGAGCCATCGAGGTAGGTGCCGAGCTGGTAGTGCTCCTGGGCCGGAATGTGGATGTCGTCGCCCCGAAACTCCAGTTGAATACCCAGCTTGCGAAAAGTGTCGGGAATGATGCCCAATTCCGGAATCTGGCAGTCCTTGATGGTAATTTCCGAGCCCGTCATGGCTGCCAGGCCGATGAAAGAACCGATTTCAATCATGTCGGGCAGCATCCGGTGCTCAGTGCCGCCGAGGCTGGCCACCCCCTCAATAGTGAGCAGGTTCGAGCCAATGCCTTGAATTTTAGCGCCCATGCGCACCAGCATCCGGCACAGTTGCTGCAAGTAAGGCTCGCAGGCCGCGTTGTAGATGGTGGTGATGCCTTCGGCCAGCACGGCAGCCATCACGATGTTGGCGGTGCCCGTCACGCTGGCCTCATCGAGCAGCATGGAGGCGCCTTGCAGCTTGCCGGCGGGCACGTTCAGGCGGTAGAAGTCGGTGCCTTCGAGGGTGAGGTGGGCGCCCAGCTTTTCGAGGCCCACAAAGTGCGTATCGAGCGGCCGGCGGCCGATTTTGTCGCCGCCCGGCTTGGGCAACTGTGCCCGGCCATAGCGGGCCAGCAGCGGGCCAAGTATCATTACCGAGCCGCGTAGCTCGCGGGCCTGGGCCACAAACTCGGGCGTATCAAGGTAGTCGAGGCGTACATCTTCGGCCTGAAACATGTACGTGTCGGGAGCCAGCTGGCCCACTTTGACCCCCATATCGCGCAGCAGCTCAATGAGCTTATTCACGTCCCGGATGTTGGGCACGTTGCTGATGGTAATGGGCTCGGGGCTGAGCAGCACCGCGCACAGAATCTGGAGCGCCTCATTCTTAGCCCCTTGGGGAACAATTTCCCCGTGCAGCTTCTGCCCGCCGCGCACTTCAAATGCAGCCATTCTTTTTCAATTATCAGGTAACAGGGAACAATTAGTAAAGTGGGCCCCACCTGGTAGGGAGCGGCCCACTCAAGCCGCAAAGCTACTGCGGCGGCTGCTGAGGCTCGGAGCGAAATTTCTTGCTGCGCTTTTTATCGCGCTTCTTGTTGTTGCCATTGCCAAAGCTGGCGCCGCTGCCCTCGGGGCGGTCGGCCCGGCGCTCGCGGTTGTCGCGGCTGCCCTCAAAGCGCGCCGCCGCCTGCCCGCTGCCGCTGGCTGACCGGGCCGGCTGGCTGGTAGCCACCGCCGCTGGCAGGGCCGCAAGCTCAAATAACCCCTGGTCGGCCACGGTCTGCGCATCCAGCTTCAGCTGGCCGCCCGACAACTCGCTCAGGTGCCGGATGATGGTCACATCCTTCGCATTCTCCTTGTTGTGCTGGCGGTAGAGAAACTTCATGGTGCGCCCAATCTGGGCAGCGGCCTGGTCACGCTCGGTAGCTTCGGTCAGGGTCAGGGCCTTGGTGATGAGCGCTTCCACGCCCCGTCCGTAAGCCTTGAGCTTCGGCGCCTGGCGCGGGTACTCCACACGTTTGGGGCGCTCCGAATACAGGCGGGGTGGGGTGAGCGGCACGGGCGCATCCAGCGCCACCTCAGTGCCCGCCAGCGCGTGCAGGTGGTTCCAAAGGCGCGTCTGAATGTCGGGCTGGTCGCGCAGGCTGGGGCGCAGGCGTAGCATCATCTGCACAATGCCGGCGGCGCGGCGCGTACGCTCGGCCACGTCCTCTATCTGGGCCAGGCCCTGAATAAGCGAGTAGGTACTTTGCCCGTATTCGCGCACCAGTAATTGCAGGTGAAAGGGCAGTTGGGTGGGTATTTCTTGCATTTAATTTCTAAGAATTGTTTAGCGCGAGGTTTCGCAAAGTGAGCCAAGGGCTCGCAAGCTTGAAGCCTCCTGCTACCTCGTGAATTCTTGCCTCACCTTGCGAAACCGTGCGTTACAGGACCCGCAGCTTGGCAAAGCTCAGGAGCAGCGTTTTCTCGCCTACTTCCTCAAACTCAATAATCGCCTTCACGGTGCCGTTCTGCTTTTCGAGGCTGGCTACTTTGCCGAAGCCAAACTTGGCGTGCTCAACGCGCTGGCCGGCCTGCAAGTTACTCGTATCGGAGGGTTGAAAGTCGGCCGGGGCCACGTATTTCGTGGCCACCGTCTTACGCGGCGGGGCAGCTACCAAGTTCGAGCGCCGCTCAAATACGTGCTGAAACGGCGATTCGCCCACGGCCGGGCCAGCCGCAAACTTCACATTAAGATATTGTGGGTCAATCTCATCCAGGAAGCGCGACTTCTCGCACGAGCGCAGATTGCCCCACTGATAGCGCGAAGTAGCGTAGCTGAGCGTCAGCTTCTTTTCGGCCCGCGTGATGGCCACGTAAAACAGTCGGCGCTCCTCCTCCAGGTCGGCCCGCGAGGTTATCATCATCTGGCTCGGGAAGAGATTTTCCTCCATACCCACGATGTACACATTTCTGAATTCCAGACCTTTAGCCGAGTGAATGGTCATCATCGTGACGGCTTCGCCCTCCTGGGCAGCGTCCTTCAGGTCGGAGTCGGTAACCAGGGCAATATCCTGCAAAAAGGCCCCCAGCGACTTGTCCTCGCGCTCGTGGTCGTCTACGTATTCCTTAATGCCGTTGAGCAATTCCTGAATGTTCTCGTAGCGCGACAAGCCTTCGATGCTCTTGTCGGCGTACAGCTCCTCAATCATGCCCGAGTTTTTGGCGATGAATTTGGCTGCCTCAAACGCGTCTTCCTTGGCCGCTACGGCAGTATAGCTCTTTATTTTTTCGGCAAAGCCTACCACTGGGTTCGACACCCTGGCCGGCAGAAACTGCTCGGCGTTGCTTACCACTTCCCAAATGGTGTGGTTAGCTTCTTCGGCCGAATTGATTAATTTGCTAATCGTGGTGTCGCCGATGCCGCGCTTCGGATAATTAATTACCCGGCGCAAAGCCTGCTCGTCGTTAGGGTTTACCGTGAGGCGTAAATAAGCCACCAAATCCTTGATTTCCTTGCGCTGGTAAAAGCTCAGGCCGCCAACGATTTTATAGCGGATATTTAATTTGCGGAGTGATTCTTCCATCGCCCGGCTCTGGGCGTTGGTGCGGTACAGGATGGCAAAGTTGTCGTAGGACAGATGCTGGTTCATCTTGTCCTCGTAAATGGATTGGGCAATTAATTTGCCTTCCTCGTTGTCGGAAGCGGCTTTAATTACCTCAATTAAATTACCATCCTCATTATCCGAAAAAACATCCTTGCGTAATTGGGCCTGGTTGTTCTTAATAACTGAATTAGCCGCCCAGACAATATTCTTGGTCGAGCGGTAATTCTGCTCCAGCTTGAATACGTTCAGCTCGGGGTAATCCTTCTCAAAATTGAGAATGTTGGTAATATCAGCACCCCGAAAAGCGTAGATGCTCTGCGCATCGTCGCCTACTACGCAGATGTTACGCTCCTTGGCGGCCAGCTTGCGGGTAATTAAATACTGCGAATAGTTGGTGTCCTGGTACTCGTCCACCATCACAAACTTGAATTTGTTCTGGTATTTATTCAGCACGTCGGGGTGGTCGCGGAACAGGACGTTGGTTTGAAACAGCAGGTCGTCGAAATCCATGGCGCCGGCCTTGAAGCAGCGGGCGGCGTACTGCTGGTAGAGGATGCCGATTTTGGGGCGCATGGCGGCCTCGTCGTCCTGCCGGATAACGGGGTCGTTGAGGTACTGCGCCACCGAAACGAGCTTGTTTTTGGCGGCCGAGATGCGGCCCAGCACGGTGCTGGCCTTGTAGAGCTTGTCGTCCAGCTCCAACTCCTTCACTATCTGGCCGATGAGGGTTTTGGTGTCCTGCGTGTCGTAGATGGTGAACGAGCGCGGGTAGCCGATTTTATCGGCTTCGGAGCGCAGAATTTTGGCAAATACGGAGTGGAAGGTCCCCATCCAAAGGTTTTTGGCCTCGGGGCCGACGACCTTCTCGATGCGGGCGCGCATTTCCTTGGCCGCCTTGTTGGTAAAGGTGAGGGCCAGGATATTAAACGGGTCCACGCCCTGCTCCAGCAGGTGGGCAATGCGGTAGGTGAGCACCCGCGTCTTGCCCGAGCCGGCGCCGGCGATAATCATGCAGGGGCCTTCCGTTTGGAGCACGGCGGCGGCCTGCGAGGGATTCAAAAGAGCGCGATAATCTATAGCCATTTTAATAAAGCTGTTAGCGGGAGCTTTTATGCAGCTCTTAGCTGCTAGCCGTTAGCTTTTGAGGGAAATAGGGGCGGCACGGATAAAGCGGCCCCAGGTGCCGCACGCGGCTAGCTGACAAAGATAAGTTGGAGGGGTGGGAGGGCGGTATCTTTGTGCTACCGTTTTTAGGCAAGGCGAGCGGCGCCTTGCCCTGTGCTAACCGTTTTCTATCGCCGATAAATTCGCTTCCTATGATTGTTATCCAAAACACCGTTATCTCCGACGACGTGGCCGAGCAATTTTTCGTCTGCAACCTTGATGCCTGCAAGGGCGCTTGTTGCGTGGAGGGCGACCTCGGCGCGCCGCTGGAGCTGGAAGAGTTGGAAATTCTCCAAAACGAGTATCCCAAGATTGAGCCTTTTCTGACGGAAGCTGGTAAGCAAGCTATTGCTGCCCAGGGGCTTTACATCGAAGACTGGGAGGGCGACTACAGCACCACCACCATCAATGACCGGGAGTGCGCCTACGCCCTGTACGACGAGCGCGGCATTCTGAAGTGTGGCATCGAGCAGGCGTACCTGGCCGGGGCTACGAGTTTCAAGAAGCCGATTAGCTGCCACTTATACCCGATTCGCATCACGAAGTACGAGGGGTTTGAGGCGCTCAACTACGACCGCTGGGACATCTGCTCGCCGGCCTGCTCGTTTGGGGCCAAGCTGGGCGTGCCGGTGTATGAGTTTTTGAAGGAGCCTCTCATCCGTAAGTATGGGGCGGAGTGGTACGCCGAGCTGGCGCGGGAAATTAAAAACCCGACGGCTCCTTAGTTTGCCCCCAAAACGGTTGTCATGCTGACGAAGGAAGCATCTTGCGAGGTTCAGAAGGTTAGCCCTGTTCTGCCCTGATAAGATGCTTCCTTCGTCAGCATGACAACCATTTTTTACTTCATAAACACCGGCCGGATGAGGTTCTCAAACGTGAAAATCTCATCCCACTTCTCCTGGGTCAATAAGTTGCGCTCGGTCACGGCGATGTCGTGCACCGACTTGCCGGTGGCCAGCGCCTCCTTGGCGATGCTGGCGCTGGCTTCGTAGCCGAGCACGGGGTTGAGCTGGGTCACGATGCCGATGCTGTTGTAGACCATGCTGGCGGCGTGGGCCACGTTGGCCGTGATGCCGAGCACGCACTTCTCGCGGAGCGTGCGGCAGGCGTTGGTCATGTACGAGATGCTGGTGAAGAGCGCGAACGAGATAACGGGCTCCATGACATTGAGCTGGAGCTGGCCGGCCTCGGCGGCCATCGTCACGGTGAGGTCGGCGCCGATGACGTAGAAGGCCGTCTGGTTCACCACTTCGGGCACTACGGGGTTCACTTTGCCGGGCATGATGCTGCTGCCGGGCTGCAAGGCGGGCAGGTTGATTTCGAACAGGCCGGCGCGCGGGCCGGAGGCCAACAGGCGCAGGTCATTGCATATCTTGCTCAGCTTCACGGCCGTGCGCTTGAGCACGCCCGAGAGCTGCACGTAGGCGCCGGTGTCGTAGGTGGCCTCGATGAGGTCGCCGGCCAGGCTCAGGTCGAGGCCCGTTATCTGGCGCAGGTGCTGGGTCACGAGGCCCGCGTAGCCGGGGGGCGTGTTGACGCGGGTGCCGATGGCGGTGGCGCCCATGTTGATTTCGGCGATGAGGCGGCGCGAGTCGTCGATGCGCAGCAACTCCTCGCGCAGGTTGGTGGCGAAGGCGTTGAACTCGTCGCCCATGCTCATCGGCACGGCATCCTGGAGCTGGGTGCGGCCCATTTTGAGCACGTTTTTGAACTCCTCGCCCTTGGCAAAAAAGGCATCGGCGAGCTGCGAAAGCATGTCGCGGTAGCCGACCAACTTGTTGTTGAGCGCAATGCGGAAGGCGGTGGGGTAGGCGTCGTTGGTGCTCTGCGAGCAGTTGACGTGGTTATTGGGGTGGCAGTATTGGTACTCGCCTTTCTGGTGGCCCATTAGCTCCAGGGCCACGTTGGCGATAACCTCGTTGGCGTTCATGTTGACGGACGTGCCGGCCCCGCCCTGAATCATATCGGTCAGAAACTGATTGTCGAACTCGCCACTGGCCACGCGGTCGCAGGCCTGGGCAATGTAGTCGGCAATGGTGGGGTCGAGCACGCCCAGCTCCTTGTTGGCCAGCGCGGCGCCCTTTTTCACGAAGGCCAGCGCCTGCACAAACAGCGGCTCGACCTTGATGGGAATGCCCGTGATGTAAAAGTTTTCGAGCGCCCGCGAGGTCTGGATGCCGTAGTAGGCGTCGTGGGGGATGGGCAATTCGCCCAGGAAATCGTGTTCGAGCCGGGTGGTGGGGGTCATGGGGTAGGAAGTAAGGTTGCGGCCGCAAAGGTGCAGGATTGGCGCTAGCCGGGCGGCGGCCGCTATCAACGGCCCGGCAGTCTGCTAACGAAAAAAAACGTCCTGCTGAGCTTGCCGAGGCATCTCGGCCGCGCCGTGGGGTTAATGACCCTGGCAGCGCGCATGAGATGCTTCGGTAAGCTCAGCAGGACGTTCTTTCTTAGGCGCGCTCAAGGCGCTACCCTAGCCTGCTTAGTGCCAGGTATCGGTTACGCTCTGGCTGCTGCCGCTGGGGGTGAGCGAGTTATTGGGGTCACCTTCCCAGAGGATGTTGCCGGCCGCATCCTTCCGGAAGTACTTGTAAAGCACGTTGGTACCGGTGGTCAGAGGTATGGTTACGGTCCAATTGGGGTAAGCAGTGCCGCTGAGCTGGATGGCGTTGGCAGTATTCCAGGAGCCGAGCTGGGCGGTGCTGCCCACGATGTACAGGTTCTGGCCGCTCACGGTGTTGCTGTAGTTGATGGTGAATTTTACCGACGTATTGCCGGTAGTGGTGCCGCCGCCCGTGGCCGCGCCGCCGGGTACCCACACGGCATAGGAGCGGGCGTTGACGCGGAAGGTGCCGAGGCCATTGGCATCCGTGGTGACGGTGCCGGTGGTGTTGCCGGTGAGGTCGGTGAGGGTCGCGTTCTTGAAGGGCGTGGTAATAGCCTTGCTGGCGGCGTTGCTGCCATCGTTCAGCAGCTCCAGCAGGCCGGTGTGGCTGGCATCGCCGGCGCGCGAGTAGGCGTACACGTCGGCGTCGTCGGCGCTGGTGTACTCGTAGCCCGAGCCGAAGGCGTGGGCCTGCCGGATGCCGATGAGCGTCTTAATCTGAGCGCCGAGGCCGTAGTTGTAGTAGTCTTTGTAGAACACGCAGGGGTAGCCCTTTTCGCGGGTCAGGATGTAACTGTAGGCCAGCATCTTGAGGTTAGCCACCGGCGAGTAGAGCGCGCCGCCCGTCTGGTCGGTGTCGTGGTTGTCTACGAACGAGACGGACAGCGGCCCGTTGGCCTCCGTGAAGCCCGCAAATTGCAGCCCGCGCATGTCCCACGAGCCGTTGCCGTTGCTCATATCAGCGAAGGTGTAGTGCAGCGGCACGTCAAAAAGGCTGGTGCGCCCGCCCGTGGCCGAGGCGTAGTTGTTCATATCGCCCAGGTTGCGAAACCACGCTTCGCTCACCGCAAAGCGGCCCGAGGTGCCCTTCACGTTATCGAGCCACGAGTTCACAAACGAGGTCAGCATGTGCTTGGTGGCGTCGAGGCGGTAGCCGTCGAGGTTCAGTGTGGTGGTCATCCAGTTGCCCCAGCTGATGGTTTCGTTCACCTGGTTCTGGTCGGCGTAGCGGATTTCCGAGCCCAGCAGGTTGTCATAAGCGTCGCCGTTGGCGTAGGGCTGGAAGTCCCAGGCATTCCACTGGTACCACCCGTTGTTGGGGGCCTGCTGGGTGCCGTTGAAGTTATAGTAGTGCCACTGGTAGGTGCTGTACTTGTTGGCCCGGCCGGGGTAGGTGAAGCTGGTGTACACGTTGTAGTTGGTGCCACCCACGTTGAACTGCTCCTGCGCATCGGCCGAGGTCAGGTGGTTCATAACCATGTCTTCGTACACCTGCACGCCCTGTCCGTGCAGCGCCGAGATGCAGCTTTGCAGCTGGGCCAGGGTGCCGTAGTGGGTAGCCACGGTGCCCTTCTGGTTGAATTCGCCCAGGTCGTAGCGGTCGTACACGCCGTAGCCCACGTCATTCACGCCGCTGCCTTTGTAGGCGGGCGGCAGCCACATGGCCGTGATGCCGGCCGATTTCAACTCGCTGGCCTTGCCGCCGAGTACCTGCCACCACGTTTGGCCGCTGGTCGCCTGGGGCACGTCCCAGTAAAAGCCCTGCATCATCACGCCGTTGGCCACGGTGGCGTCGTTAGAGGAGGTAGCCAGGCCCGCCGGGGACGGCGTGGTGGGGGCGGTGGCCTCCTTGGCGCACGAGGCCAGGAAAACGGCCGCTGCCAGTGAAGCGCGGGCGGTGCCGCTTAAGAAAGTAGACATGAAAAGAGAATTGGTTTGGGTGGGAAAAAGAAAAAGTCGAGTTGACAAGAAAGTAAAAGAAAAGAGGTAAAAGCGAAAAACGATGCGGTGTTTTCTGACTTTTACCTCTTCCCTTTTACCTTCCTTTGGTTCTAGCTAGGTACCCAGGCCGACCAGCTGCGGCCCTGCACCGGGAAGTTGCCATAGCCGTTGGCATCGGTGGTAATGGTGCCCGCGTAGTTGCCGGTTTTGTCGGTGAGCGTGGCATTTTTGAAGGGCGAGGTGATGCCCTTGGTGCGGGCGCCGCTGCCATCGTTGAGGATGAGCATCAGGCCCTTGTGGGTGCTGTCGCCGGCCCGCGAGTAGGCGTAGTAGTCGGTGTCGTCCACGCTGGTGTACTCGTAGGCTGCGCCGTAGGCATTGGCCTTGCGAATAAGGCTCAGGGTTTTAATCTGCGCGCCCAGGCCGTACTCGTAGTAGTCGCGGTAAAACACGCAGGGGTAGCCCTTCTCGCGGGTCAGGATGTAGGCGTAGGCTAGCATCTTGAGGTTAGCCACCGGCGAGTTGAGCCCGCCCGGCGTATCGGTGTCGTGGTTGTCCACGAACGACACCGACAGCGGCCCGTTGGCCTCCGTGAAGCCGGCAAATTGCAGCCCCCGCATGTCCCACGCGCCATTACCGTCGCTCATGGCCTTGAAGGTGTAGTGCAGCGGCACGTCGAAGAGGCTGGTACGCCCGCCCGTGGCCGAGGCGTAGTCGTTGAGCTGGCTCACGCTGTTAAACCATACCTCGCTCACGGCAAAGCGGCCCGAGGTACCCTTCACGTTATCGAGCCAATTGTTGAAGAAGCCGGTCTGGATGTGCTTGGCCGCGTCGATGCGGTAGCCGTCCAGCCCGAGCGTCGTGGTCAGCCAGTTGCCCCACTTGATGGTTTCGTTGGCCTGGTTCACGTCGGCGTAGCGCACCTCGCAGCCCATGAGGTTGTCGTAGGCGTCGCCGTTGTTATAGGGCTGAAAATCCCAGGGGTTCCATTGCAGCCAGCTGTTGTTGGCGCCCTGCTGGGCCCCGTTAAAGTTGTAGTAGTGCCACTGGTAGGTGCTGTACTTGTTGGCCCGGGCCGTGTAGTTGAAGCCCGTGTACACGTTGTAGTTCGTGCCGTTGTAGGTAAAGGCCTCCTGGTAGTCGGCGCCCATCAAGTGGTTCATCACCACGTCTTCGTACACCTGAATGCCCTTGCCGTGCAGCGCCGCAATGCAGCTCTGGAGCTGGGCTAGGGTGCCGTAGTGGGTGGCCACGGTGCCCTTCTGGTTGAACTCGCCCAGGTCGTAGCGGTCGTACACGCCGTAGCCCACGTCGTAGCCGCCGGCGCTGCCTTTGTAAGCGGGCGGCAGCCACATGGCCGTGATGCCGGCCGCGCTCAGCTCGGTGGCCTTGCTGCCCAGGTTTTGCCACCAGGTGCCGGCCGAGGTGCTGCCGGGCACATCCCAGTAAAAGCCCTGCATCATCACGCCGTTCACGGCGGTGGCATTGGCGGTGGTAGGGGTGGCCAGGGCGGGGCTGGCCTGCGGCACGGCCGCTTCTTTGGCGCAGCCGGCTAGCAGCAGCAGGGCCGCCACGCCAGCAAGGCGGGTGGTCCCGGGTAGGGGTAGAAACATGGGAGTGGGGGTGGGAAAAAGGAAGCACAATGTTAGCGAAAACTCCGCGTTTTATCGTCACTAAATTTTGCAATTTTTTTGAGGAAGGTGATTTTGGATAAGAATGATTGTGAAGCAACTAGCGTAGCTAAAGCGCGGGGTTTTTTAGTAAAATACTGAGAAATCAGCACGTTGGCAATGGTGCCGGGCCAGGAGTTTCCCGCAATCGTTTGCGGGGCATTGGCCGTGGCCTTACTGCCTGATTGCCTGGTGGCCACCCGCCCTAGCGCCGACCCAAAACGCCGCGGCTGCCACCCGCTGCCGAACCTCGACAGCAACCCCAACCGCCAATTCTCAGTTTTAGGGTGGTTGCCGGGCGTGTTTTGCCCGACTGTTTCTCCCATCGCTCCTTTCCGCACCTTGCCCCTATGCTTGCTCACCTTCCGGCCGCCAGCCGCCACCACGCCGCTCCCGTAGCCTGGCTCAGCTCGTACTTTCTCTTCTCGTTTGCCGATTATTTCGACCGGAATAATATGCATTTTGGCCCGCTTCGGGTGTTCAACGACGATACGGTGGCACCGCAAAACGGCTTTCCGCAGCACCCGCACTCCGAGATGGAAATCGTGACGCTGGTGCTCGACGGGGAGGTGAGCCACGAGGATACAATGGGCAACCGCACGGCTATTCCAGCCGGTGAGGTGCAGCGCATGACGGCCGGTACCGGCGTGGCCCACAGCGAGATGAACCGCCAGGACAAGCCCCTGCACCTGTACCAACTCTGGTTTATTCCCAGTCAGAAGGGCCTGGCGCCTAGCTACGAGCAAAAGGACCTGGGCTTTCTGAAGGGCCACAAAAACGAGTTGGTGCCCCTCGTGACGGGCCAGCGCGTGCTCGAAGACGTGGTGTACATGAATTCGAACAGCACCATCTACTGGAGCAACCTGGAGTGCGGGAAAAAGCTGACCTTCAAAACTTTTCCCATTCGCCTCACCTTTATCTACCTCAAGGAGGGCAGCCTGCTCGTCAACGGCACCGCGCTGGGGCCCAACGACCAGGCCCGCCTCGACGCCGAAGACGTGCTCGAAATCGAAGCCACCAAGGACGCCCAGTTTATCCTGATTGACCTGCCCGGCAGCGAAGCCAACTACTAACCCTGAATGACGCCCACTTTCCCCGATTCGCTGATACCTGAAACTGATGCGGCGCGCCTGCGCACGCTGCATCAGTTTCAAATCGTTAATACCACGCCCGAGCAGATTTTTGATGACTACGTGGCCTGGGCCGCGCAGCTTTTTGGCGTGCCCATCGCGCTCATCTCGCTGGTCGATACGGACTACGTCTGGTTTAAGGCGCTGACCGGGGCAACCGGCATCCCGGGCCTGGTGCGTAATGAGAGCATGTGCTCAGCCGCCATTCTGGCCGGCAACGACGTGGTAGTGTCTGACTATAAGCCCGAAAGCTGTAGCCTCATCAAGCCCGACGTGGCCCAGGCCATCGGGCTCAAGTTTTACGCCGGGGCTGCCCTGGTCGCCGCCGACGACGCGCGCCTGGGTATGCTGGCCGTCATTGGCAAGGAGGAGCGAAGCTTCTCGGCGGCCGAGGCCGACCTGCTCACCCGCCTGGCCGCCCTCGTGAGCCGGACTATTGAGCTGCGCCACCACTACCTGAGCACCAATCAGCCGGCCGAGTGGGAAGATGCCCAGCACGAGCTGACCAAGGCCCTTGACGAAAACGCCGCGCTGGCCCGCTACCTGGCCTCCCGCCCCGAAGGCATTGACCTGGAAGATGCCGAGGTGGCCCAGCCCATCGGCCGGCGGCTCGAAAGCGTGGCGCGCGTGCTCACGCGCCGGCTGGCCCAGGCGGCCTAGCCGCGTTTTTACGCCCTAAAAAAGCCTGGCCGTTTGCACGGCCAGGCTTTTTTGGTGGTGGCAGCTTGCCCCGCGCTTAGGCGGGGGCTGGGGTGCCGGCCGGGGGCGTCGGGTCGGGCTGGGGGCCGCCGTGCTCCGCGTCGGGCTGGCGGTTTTTCTCCAACTCGGCCAGCTTATCCTTGCCGTAGGCAAAGCGCGTGATGATGACGTAAAGCACCGGCACGATGAAAATACCCAGGCCAGTGGCCGATAGCATCCCGCCGAGCACCGTCCAGCCCAGCGTCTGGCGGCTTTGGGCGCCCGCGCCGGAGGCGAACACCAGCGGCAGAATACCCAGGATGAAGGCCAGCGAGGTCATGATGATGGGCCGCAGGCGCTGGCGCACGGCATCGAGGGTGGCCTCGACGAGCGGCACGCCCTTATCGACGCGCTCCTTGGCAAACTCCACAATCAGGATGGCGTTTTTGGCCGAGAGGCCGATGAGCGTAATCATGCCGATTTGGGCGTACACGTTATTCGTCAGCTTGGGCAGGAAGATGAGCGCCAGGATGGCCCCGAAAATGCCCACCGGCACCGCCAGCAGCACCGAAAACGGCACCGACCAGCTCTCGTACAGCGCGGCCAGAAACAGGAACACGAAGATGATGGAGAGCGCAAACACGTAAATCGTTTGGCCGCCGGCCAGCAGCTCTTCGCGGCTCAGGCCCGAAAACTCGAAGCCGTAGCCCTGGGGCAGGGTTTGGGTGGCCGTTTCCTGCAAAGCCTTGATGGCATCGCCCGAGCTGTAGCCGGGGGCCGGGTTGCCGTTGATTTCGGCCGCCCGGAATAGGTTGTAGTGCGAGATGAGCGGGGCCGTTTCGGTGCGCTTGTAGGTGGTGAGCGTGCTCAGCGGCACCATGCCGCCGGCGCTGTTGCGCACGTAGTACTGGCCGAGGTCGGCGATGTCGCCGCGATACGACGAGTCGGCTTGGGCCACTACCCGGAACGTGCGGCCGTAGAGCGTGAAGTCGTTGATGTAGGCGCTGCCCAGGTAGGTGCGCAGCGCGTTGCCGATTTCGGTGATGGACACGCCCAGCTTCTTGGCCTTCTGGCGGTCGATGTCGAGCTTGTAGCCCGGCGTGTTGGCGGTAAAGAACGAGAAGCCCGACGCGATTTCGGGCCGCTGCCGGATGGCGCCCAGGAATTTTTGCAGGTTGGCGTCAAACACCTTGATGTCGCCCTGGCCCTCGCGCTCCTGGAAGATGAACGAGAAACCGCCCGTGTTGCCCAGGCCCGGGATGGCGGGCGGCGAAATCACCACCGTAGTGGCCTCCTTGAAGCGCGCCATGCGCTGCTGCACGCTGGCCATGAGGCCCTGCAATTGCAGCTCTTTTTCCTTGCGGTCTTCCCAGGGTTCGAGCTGGCAGAAGATGGTGCCCGAGTTCGACTTGGACGAGAAGTTAACCGCGTTCAGGCCGCCGAGCGCCGCGTAGTGCGCAATGCCCTTGGTCTTGCTCAGCTCCTTCATCATCTCCTCCAGCGTGGCCACGGTGCGGCCGGTAGAGGCGCCTTCGGGCAGGTTGAAGGTGACGATAATGCGGCCCTCGTCCTCGGTGGGCAAAAAGCCGCTGGGCTTGCTGCGAAACAGCAGCCCGGCGCCCACCACCAGGCACAGCAGGATGATAACCACGAAGCGCGAGTGCTTGATGCCGCGCTGCACGCCGTTGCCGTACTTATTGGTGACGCTGGCAAACCAGGTGTTGAATTTGAAGAACGCCTTGTTAAGCAGGCCCTTCGGCTCGCCGTGGGTGTCTTCGTGGGGCTTGAGCAGCAGCACGCACAGCGCCGGCGTGAGCGAGAGCGCCACGAAGGCCGAAATCAGCACCGAGATGGCAATAGTGATGGCAAACTGCTGATAGAGCCGCCCCGTGATGCCTGGGATGAAACCCACTGGCACGAACACCGCCGCCAGGATGAGGGCAATGGCGATAACGGGCGCCGATATCTCGCGCATGGCCTCCAGGGTGGCATCCACGGGGCTCATCTTGCGCTCGTTCATGTTCACTTCCACGGCCTCGACCACCACGATGGCGTCATCGACCACGATGCCGATGGCCAGCACGAAGCCGAAGAGTGTGAGCGTGTTAATGGTAAAGCCCAGCGGAATAAACGCGATAAACGCCCCGATGATGGACACCGGGATGGCCAGCACCGGGATGAGCGTCGAGCGCCAGCTCTGGAGGAAGATGAACACGACTATTACCACCAGCAGCAGGGCCTCGCCCAGCGTTTCGACCACTTCCTTGATGGACACCTTCACCACGCTCGCGGCCTCGAAGGGCACTACGTAGTCGAGGTCGGCCGGAAACTGCTTTTTGAGCTGGTTCATGGTGGCCAGCACGTTGTCGTAGGTTTCGAGGGCGTTGGCGCCGGGCGCTTGGTAGACGAGCAGGTAAGCGGCGCGCTTGCCGTCCACGTACGAGTTGTTGGCGTAGTTGAACTTGCCCAGCTCGATGCGGGCCACGTCCTTGAGGTACACCAGGGAGCCGTCCGTGGGCCGGGTTTTCACCACCACGTCGCCAAACTGCTGGATGGTGGCCAGGCGGCCCTGCACCGTTACGATGTACTCAAACGACTGCCCGCGCTGGGCGGGCGGCGCGCCCACCGAGCCAGCCGCAATCTGGGCATTCTGCTCGCCCAGCGCCGCCGAAATATCGTTGGCCGTGACGCCCAGAGCGGCCAGCTTATCGGGCTTGAGCCAGATGCGCATCGAAAAGTCGTCGGCGCGGCTCACGATGTCGCCCACGCCCTTGGTGCGCAGCAGCGCGTCCTTGATGAATACGTTGGCGTAGTTATCGAGAAACGTTGTGTTGTGGCTGCCTTTGGGGGCATACATGGCCACCAGCATCAAGATGCTGGGGTTGCGCTTGCGCACCGTCAGGCCCAGGCGCTGCACTTCCTGGGGCAAGGTGGGGGTGGCGATGCCCACGCGGTTTTGCACGTCGAGGGCGGCGATGTTGATGTCGGTGCCCACGTCGAAGTTCACCGTCATGCTCATCTGCCCGTTGCTGGTGCTGTTGCTTTGCAGGTAAGTCATGCCGGGCGTGCCGTTTACCTGCACTTCCACGGGCGTGGCCACGGTTTGCTCCACGGTTTGGGCATCGGCCCCGATGTAGCTGCCCGTCACCGACACCGTGGGCGGCGTGATTTCGGGGTATTGCCCGATGGGCAGGTTGAGCATGGCCAGCACGCCCACCAGCACTATCACCAGCGAGGCGACAATGGCCGTGACGGGCCGGCGAATAAAGGTTTCTGCAATCATAAGATACTAGCCGTTGGCCAAAAAATGGCGGTCATGCTGAACGCAGTGAAGCATCTCGCTCGCGTCGTTGCTATCGTTTTGGGGTACTGCTGCACGCGAGATGCTTCACTGCGTTCAGCATGACGTTCTACTTAAGTTATTTGGCAGCTGGGCCACCGGGCCCGGCCGGCGCGGCCACTGCCGCACCCGAGGCGCTCACCTGAATCTTGCCGCCGTCGCGCAGCTTCTGCACGCCTTCGGTCACTATTTTATCGCCGTCGTTGATGCCGCTCAGAATCACGATGTCGTCGCGCAGGCGCGGGCCGAGCTGCACCTTGCGCTGTTTGGCGCTGTCGCCGAGGGCCACGTACACGAAGTTTTCGCCCATCTGCTCCACAATGGCTTTGTTGGGGATGACGAGGCGGCGGCCCGACTGCGTATTCAGCACCTTGAGCACGCCGCTGAGGCCATCCTTGAGCTGGCGCTGGGGGTTGGCAAAGCGCACGCGCACCGTGATGGTCCCCGTCTGGGCATCCACGCCCCGGTCGATGGTCTGGATTTTGCCCGGCTGGTTATACGGCTGGCCGTTGGGCAGCACGAGGCGTAGCGTCGAGTCGCTCACGGCCCCTTTCTGGTTCTGCAACGCCAGGAAGCGCGGAATATCCGTCTCATTCACGGCGAAGTCCACCGCAATGGGGTCTTCCGTCGAAATGGTGTTTAGCACCGTGGTACCGGCGCTCACCTGCGCGCCCAGCCGCACCTGCGAAATGCCGATGCGCCCCGCGAACGGCGCCTTAATCGTGGCAAAAGCCAGGTTAGTGCGGGCAATGGTGACGGCGGCCTGGGCGGCGGCCACCTGGCTGCCGGCGGTGCTGGCCGTGGTAGCGGCGTTTTCGGCCAGCTGCCGGGCCACGGCATCCTGTTGCAGCAATCGCTGGTAGCGCACCTTGTTCACGTCGGCATTCTGGGCCGATGCCTGGGCGCTGCGCAGGTTGGCCACGGCCTGCTGGTAGGCGCCCTCAAACTGCCGCTTGTCGATTTCATACAGCACCTTGCCCGCCGGCACGAGGTCGCCTTCCTGGAAGTTGAGGCTCGTGATAAAGCCGGTTACCTGCGAGCGCAGCTCCACGGTTTTCAGGGCCACTACGGTGGCCGGGTACTGGTCGTAGTACACGGCGGGGCTGGTGCGGGCCGTGACCACGCTCACGGCGGTGGGCGGCGGGGCGGCGTTTTTCTTCTCTTCTTTTTTGCCGCACGCGCTGCCGGCCAGCAGGCCAGCCATAGCACACAAAGCCAGGTATTTAGGAGCCATTTTTTTAATGGTTAATTTTTTTAATGGGCAATGATTAATAATTAATTTGGGAAATAATGACGGCCGGTAATTAACCGTTAATCATTAAGAAATTAACTATTAATAAGCCGTGGGCAGGGTGCCCAGCGTGCGCAGCAGCTCGACCTTGCTAGTCAAGACCTGGAACAAGGCGCTGTAGTAGTTGAGCTGCGAGGTGCGCAGCGTGGTCTGGGCTATCAGCAAATCGAGGTAAGCCTTGATGCCCTCGCGGTATTGCAGGTCCACCACCTTGTACACCTGGCGCGCGAGGTCCAGGTTGTCGCGGCTCTGCACGTAGGCTTCGTAGTAGCCCTTGTAGTTGGCGAGGGCCGTGGCGTATTCGGTCGTTACCTGGTTGCGCACGCTCAGCAGGTCCTGGTCCACGCGCTGGTCTTGCAGCCGCGCCCGGCGCAGGTTCTGGGTGCGCCGAAAGCCCGTAAATAGCGGCAGCGCCACCTGCATCCCCGCGTAGGAGTTGGGGAAGCGCTGGCTGTACTGGTCGCTCACGGTGTTGGCCTGGTACACCGAGTTGTAGTTGCCAAACGCCGAGAGCGCCGGCAAAAAACCCAGCCGGTAATAATCGACCGTGGCGCCTTGCAGGCTCTTCTGTGTCAATACCTGCTGGTACTCAATGCGGTTAGCCGGGTCGAGCTGGGCCAGCGTATCCACCACGGCCTCGCGCTCCAGCTGGAGCGTATCGTACCGAAGCTCTACGAGCCGGGTGGCCGGAAAGCCCATCAGCTGCTGCAAGTAAGCCGTATTGGCGTTCACCGCCTCCAGCGACTGCTTGCGGCTGGCCTTCGAGTTATTAAGCGAAATCTGGGCCTGCAAAAAGTCCGTTTTGTCCACAATGCCGGCATCGTAGCGGTTGCGGGCGTCCACGTAGTTGCGCGTCAGGCGCCGGATGTCCTCGTCGAACACGGCCGCCTGTCGCTGCGACAGCAGCACGCTGTAAAAGGCTTTGCTGACGTCCGATACGGTGGCAATTTTATTGTTCACCGTGTTCTGGCCCGCCGCCAGGCGGTTGAGGGGCGCCTGCCGGGCGGCCAGCCGCACGTCGTTGTTGTAGATAACCTGCGTGCCGGCCAAGCCCACCGTCGTCACATTTTTCACGCCCAACTGGCGCGGCGCCGGGATGCCCGTGGTAGGGTCGGGAAAGACGGTAAACGGCAGCCCGAAATAATGCTGGCCCACGGCCGTGGCATTCACCTGCGGCAGCCAGGCCGAGAGGGCCACCCGGTTGCCAGCGTCGGCAATGCCTTCATCGAGGCGGGCCTGGCGTATGAGGGGCTGGTAGGCCAGCGCGTAGCCCAGGCACTGCTGAAGGGTGAGCGGCGCGGCGGGCGGTGGGGGGGGCGTATCGGGCAGGTTTTGCCCCCGGGCGGAGCCGCTACTAAGTAGCAAGCACGCAAACAAGACTGATAGCCAGCTTTGTGCAGCGTAGGTTGGTCTAATCATAAGTAAGGGCAACCGGGCTAGTCTCCAAAAAGTTATTAGGTGGGCGCGGTGGGTGGCGCGGTGGTGGCCTGCCACCCACCTGCCCGGCGGGGTTGGGGCGCGTCCTGGAAGGCGTTGGCGGGCGGGGTGGCTGGTTGGGTTGGTGGCTGGTGCCCGCGGCCACGGCGGCCGGTAGTGGCGGTGGCCGGCCCGCGTGGGTGCGGCGGCCCGGTGAGCCCGCAAAACAGCCCTGGCAGCGCGGCGAGGCACTTTTGGGCAGGTAAATTAGCCGGGTGGCCGGGCTGTTCCTGTCCAGGTTGCCGGGGGGCTTGGCCGCGGCGCAACGTTGGGCCGGCCGGGGGCGTCTTTCCTCGTTAGCCAGCCGGCTCTTTTCGCTAAACCAACCCCCTTCTGCCGAATGCAATTTTTTTTCCGGGCCCTGGCCGCCGCTGGCCTGCTGGCCACGCCCGCCCTGGCTCAATCGCCGACCGGTGCCCGCCAAGCCGCCGAAAAAATGGACCCCGCCGCCCTGGCCAAAATCAAGGACGAAGGCCTGACCCGCTCCAAAGTGATGGAAACGGCTTTTTACCTCACCGACGTGTGCGGCCCGCGCTTGGCCGGCTCTGAGGGCCTGGCCCGCGCCAATGCCTGGACCAAAAAGCGCCTCACCGACTACGGCCTCGCCAACGCCAACGTGGAAGCCTGGGGCGACTTCGGCCGCGGCTGGGACATCGACAAGAGCTACGTGGCCATGACGGCGCCCTACTACCACACCATGATTGGCGTGCCCAAGGCCTGGACGCCCGGCACCGCCGGCGCCTTGCGCAAAGCCGTGGCCTACGTGAACGTGAAAACTGAAGCCGACCTCGCCCAATACCAAGGCAAGCTGCGCGATAAAATAGTGGTGCTGCCCGTGGCTACGCCGCCCCAGCCCAACTTCGAGCCTGACGCCAGGCGCCTCAGCGCCGAAGACCTGCAAAAGCTGGCCGATGCCCCCGCCGGCGGCGTCCCCACCGCCGCCAACCGCCCCGCCGAGGCCAACCCCGAAGCGCGCCGCGCTGCCCTGCTCGCCGCCCGCGAGCTGCGCCAGAAGCTGGGCGACATGCTGCTGGCCGAAGGTGCCGCCGCCATCCTGAGCCCCGGCCGGGGCTCCGACGGCACCGTCTTCACCACCAACGGCGCGCCCTACGCCGCCGATGCCAAGCCGGTGCTGCCCGAGCTGGAAATGAGCGCCGAGGACCAGCTGCGCCTCATCCGTCTCGTGGAGGCCGGTATTCCGGTCGAAATCGAAATGGAAACCAAAACCCATTTCCAGACCCAGGACCTGAAGGGCTACAACGTGGTGGCCGAAATTCCCGGTACTGATAAGAAGCTCAAAAGCGAAGTCGTGATGCTCGGCGGCCACCTCGACTCGTGGCACGCCGCCACCGGCGCCACCGATAACGCCGCCGGCGTAGCCGTGATGATGGAGGCCGTGCGCATCCTGAAAGCCAGCGGCCTCAAGCCGCGCCGCACCATCCGCATTGCGCTGTGGGGCGAGGAGGAGGAGGGTCTGCACGGCTCGCGCAACTACGTCAAAAACCACTTTGCCGACCCTGCCACTATGCAGCTTAAGCCCGACCACGAGAAGCTGGCGGCCTATTTTAACCTCGACAACGGCGCGGGTAAAATCCGGGGCATTTACGCCCAGGGCAACGAGGCTGTGAAGCCGATTTTCACCGCCTGGCTGGCCCCCTTCGCCGACATGGGCGCTAGCACCGTGACCCTGCGCAACACCGGCAGCACCGACCACGTGGCCTTCGACGCCGTGGGCCTGCCCGGTTTTCAGTTCATCCAGGACGGCCTGGATTACTTCGCCCGCACCCACCACTCTAACCAGGACACCTACGACCGCCTCGTGGCCGACGACCTCAAGCAGGCCTCCGTGGTAGTGGCCTCCTTCGTGTACAACGCCGCCATGCGCGACCAGAAGCTGCCCCGCAAGCCGCTGCCCGCCGCCGCGAAGGCCCAGTAGTAGCTAAGTATATACTCAAAAAGAACGTTATGCTGAGCTTGTCGAACCATCTCTACCGCGCTGCGTGGAATAGTAACCCTAGCGGCGCGGTAGAGATGCTTCGACAAGCTCAGCATGACAGGTAGCTTTTGACAGGACGGGCGTAACGGCTTCACCCGCCACCCATCTTGCTGAAGAAAAATTAACCTCGGCTTAAGGTGAGGTTCAGTTGAACGGGGGAGGTTTGCAGCACAATCAGCAACTGATTGCTGGTGCAACCCTCCCTTTGCCATGTCTAGCAAAATCGAAAATTCCGAAGTAAAAGAAGTTAAAGCCGCCAAGCCCGCTCTCCAGGCGAAGGCCGACAAATCGGCAGACGAGCCCAAAAAGCCCGACCCCAAGCACAACAAGCCCAAGGCCCAGCTGCATAAGCTGACCGCCCGCACCGGCACGGTAGGCGCGTACGGCGCCAACCCCGACGGCATCTATGACCGCTTCACGCTGACCACCGACGGTGCTGAGCGCATCGTGAAGTTCCCACCGCATTTCGGCCAGGCGCTGCACGCCGCTGCCCAGCCGGGCGCCACCGTTACCGTGCAGGCCTACCCTCACACCACGCCCAAGGGCGACGAGCACCTGCACCTGGCCAGCCTCGAAACCGGTGGCCAGCACCTGAGCCCACCGCCCGCCGGCCCCGCCGCCGAGCCCTTCAGCGCCCAGGGCAAAGTAGCCGAGCTGCTGCGCGACCCCAAGGGCCACCCGCGCGCCCTGCGCCTCGAAGGCGAAGCCGCCGAGCTGCGCTTTCCGCCGCACCTGGGCCAGCAGCTAGCGGATTACCTGCCGCTAGGTGCCGAGGTGCAGGCCGCCGGCCAGCGCCGCCCCGACCACCCCGGCGAGCTGCGCGCCCCCGGCAGCCTCGTCCCTGGGCAGCTGCAAACCCTGACGGTGGGCGGCGAGTCATTCCTGATTAAGTAACGCCTCCGAAACGGAGTGGTGCTCCGTGCCCGGTAGGCCAGCCCCCGCGGCAACGAAGTGCCACTCTGCGCCCTACCTCCCCTTGAAAAGGTCATTCTGCGCCGGCTAAGGTAGCGGAATGGCCTTTTTGCGGCTTGGGCCGAACGCCGGGCAAGCGGTGCCGTATAGGGGGCATAAGTACTTGTAAGTCAAATTTATTATCCGTCTATTTCGTCTTTTGCCTAACCAGCTGTATGTCAGCCAACGCTACTACCGATACCGATAAAGCCGCCCGCCAGCCCCCCGGGGCTCCTGGCCCGGCCCAGGACAAAGGCAACCAGGCAGAGGGCTTCGACCTGGATAACGACCCTAAAAAAGGTAGTATCAAGGCGTTGCGGGCGCTTAACTTTTTTATCTCCGATGTGCAGAACGGCATGGGCCCCTACATGGCCCTGTACTTGCAAACGAGCGTGCACTGGGGGCCGGCCCGCATCGGGGCGGCGCTGGCGGCCGGCAACATCGCCCAGGTGCTGGCCCAAACGCCCGCGGGCGCCCTCATCGACCGCCTGCGCCAGAAACGGGCGCTGCTGCTCATCGGCATTGGGCTGATTGCGCTGGCCGTGCTGGCCACAGCTTTTTTCACCACCAAGCCGGTAGTGATGAGCGGGCAGGCGCTCATTGGGGTGGCCGGCGCCATTTTTCCGCTCTGCCTATCGGCCATTGCGCTGGGGCTGGTGGGGCGCCAGAAATTTGACCAGGTGCAAGGGACCAACCAAGCATTTAACGCGGCCGGCAACATGTTTGCCGCGCTGGCGCTGGGCGCGGTGGGCTACTACCTCAACCTGCGCTGGATGTTCTACTTCGTGGGCCTGCTGTGCGTGGGGGCCGTGCTGTGCGTGCTGCGCATCAAGGGCGACGACATCGACTTCGACCTGGCCCGCGGGGCCGACTCGGCCGCCGTCGCCGGCTCAGCGCAGGCCCAGAAACCCGGAGCTGCGCCCGCCGCCGGCCCGGCGCCCAGCGGCGGCGTGTGGGCCGGCATCAAGGAGCAGGTAGCCGGCCTGGGCAAGCTGCTGAAGCAAAAAACGGTGCTGGTGTTCCTGGTGTCAGCCGTTATTTTTCACTTCGCCAACGCCGCGATGGTGCCCCTCGTGACGCAGCTGCTGGCGCGGGGCGTGGGCACTAAGCAGGCCATTTTATTTACCTCGGGCTACATGCTGGCCTCGCAGCTGGTGTTTATGGTGGTGGCCGCCGTGAGCGGCAAGCTGGCCGGCAAGCTGGGGCGTAAGCCCTTGTTTCTCTTTGGCTTTGCGGCGCTGGCCACGCGCGGCGTCCTCTACACCATCAGCCACGCGCCGGCCGCCCTCATCGCCGTGCAGTGCATGGATGGCCTCGGGGCCGGCATTTTTGGCGTGGTGGGCGTGCTCATCATCGCCGACCTTACCAAGGGCAGCGGGGGGTTCAATGCCGCGCAGGGGGCCATTGCCACGGCGCAGGGAATAGGGGCGTTTTTGAGTAATTCGGTGGCCGGCTACCTGGCTAAGAACCGGGGCGACGACTTCACGTTTTTGACTCTGGCTGGCATCGCTGTAGTGGGGCTGGCGGTGTTCTGGATTTTTATGCCCGAAACGCTGGCCAAGGCCCCGGAGGGCGAGCAGCCGGCCGCCACCTAGCCGGGGCGGCACCGGCGCCGAAGCCGCCGGGCCGGGCTATCTTTCCGCATGCAGCACTACGAAGTCGAGCCGCCCGCAACGCTCCGCAGCAGCATCAAGTGTTTCTGGCACGCTAGTCGCGAGTTTGCGGAGCTGCCCGCCAGCTTCGAGGTGGTGCCGGACGGCTACGCGGAGATTATCTTTCATTTCGGCGGCCCCGCGGGCCTGGCTTACCAGGGCGAGGCCCAGCCCTTGCCCTCGCCGTTTATGGTGGGGCTGCTCAGCCAGCCGGCGCATTTTCAGGTGCGGCAGCGGCTGGAAGTCATTGGCATCCGGTGCTTTCCGTGGGTGGTATTCGATTTGCTCGGGTTGCCGGCCGGCAAAGACAATGACGGCGCGCGCGTGTTGGCGCACCCGCTGGCCCGGCTGCAAGCCCCGCTGGCCCACGCCCTGGCGGCCGGAAAAGTAGCGGAGGCCTTGGCCCAACTGGCCGCTTATTTTCTGGCCCACCCGCCGCCGCTGGCCAGCACCAGCCTGCTCGGCAAGGCGGGCGCGGCCCTGCACGCCGCCCACGGCACCCTGCCGGTAAGCCAGGTGGCGGCCGCCGCGCACGCCACCGTGCGCACCCTGGAGCGAAAATTCAAGCAGGCGGCGGGCCACACGGTGAAAGACGTGGCTTCGCTGATGCGCTTCGAGCAGGTACGCAACCACCTCTGGCAAACTCCCGGGGCTAGCCTGGCCGGCTTGGCACAAGAGCTGGGCTACACCGACCAAGCCCACCTGAGCCGGGAGTTTCGGCGCTACAGCGGTACCACGCCCGCCGCCTTCGCCCGCAAAGCCCGGCGCGAGCAGGCGGCGCTAGCCCCCGATTTTGTCGCGTTTGTACAAGCCTAGCGCGGAGGTGAGTCAGAATTTTGTGCTACAATCAGTCCGCACAAAATCAAGATGCAAACCCTCCCTAACGCCCCGAAAACCCTACCCCAGTCAGCGCACTACGACGTGATTATTGCCGGTGCTGGCCCCGTCGGGCTGTTTCTGGCCTGCGAGTTGGCCCTGGCCAAGTGCTCCGTACTAGTGCTGGAAAAAGCTGGGCAGGCGCAGTCGCCCCTCAAGCAAATGCCCTTCGGGATGCGTGGGCTGAATGCGCCTTCCGTCGAGGCGCTCGACCGCCGGGGGCTACTGCAAGAATTGCAAGTGCCTAAGCAGCTTAAGTTTCCCCACGCAGCGGCTGCGGCTCCTGGGCCGGGCAAGCCGCAGGGCGGCGGGCATTTCGCCGGCATTCAAATTCAGACGGATAAAGTAGACCCCGCGCACTGGCCCTCCCGCCTGCCCACCGCCACCGACAACCAGGCCATTTGCGAGCTGGCCGAGCTGGAAACCGTGCTGGCCCGCCGCGCCGAAGCGCTAGGGGTAACTATCCGGCGGGGGCTAGCCATCACCGACGTAACCCAAACTGCTGATAGCGTAACGGTACAGGCTGGCGACCAGGAGCTTACTGCCCGCTGGCTCGTAGGTTGCGATGGCGGACGCAGTGCGGTGCGCAAAGCCAGCGGCTTTGATTTTGTTGGTACCGAGCCCGAATTTACTGGCTACTCGCTCCGGGTAGACCTGGCCGACCCGGAGAAGCTCCGGCCCGGCCGCCACGTTACGGCCACCGGCATGTACATGCAGTCGCTACCCGGCTACCTCATTTTGCAGGACTTCGATGGTGGGGCCGCGCACCGGGCGCAGCCAGCCCTCACCCTGGACTACGTGCAGGCGCTGACGCGCCGCATCTCGGGTACCGACGTGACCATCAAGGCGCTGCACTTGGCCTCTACCTGGACCGACCGCGCCCGCCAGGCCACCACCTACCGCCGCGGCCGGGTGCTGCTGGCTGGCGACGCCGCCCACATTCACGCCCCACTGGGCGGCCAGGGCCTGAACCTGGGCCTGGGTGATGCCATAAACCTGGGTTGGAAGCTCGCCGCCACTATCAAGGGGCTAGCCCCGGCGGACCTGCTCGACAGCTACACCACCGAGCGCCACCCCATCGGGGTGCGGGTCCTGGACTGGTCGCGCGCCCAGGTGGCCATCATGCGCCCCGACCCCGCCGCCCGCGCGCTTTACGCCATCATGCGCGACCTGATGGATATGCCCGACGGGGCGACATACATGGCCGGGCGAATATGGGGCCTGGGTATGCGCTACCCGCTCGCCGGCGCCCACCCGCTGGTAGGTCACAGCGCGCCCAATTTCAAGCTGACCGCTGGCCCGACGGTCGGTGAGCTGCTGCGCGAAGGCCGCGGCCTGCTGCTTGCTTTTGAAGCCGATGCCGAACTACAAGCCTGGGCCAGCGAGTTTAGCAGCCGCCTCCGCTACGTGGCGGGCCCGGCCGAAGAGCCGCTGGGCCTGCGCGCCGTGCTCATCCGGCCCGATGGGGTAGTAGCCTGGGCCACCGCCCACGCCGTCGATACTGCCGAGCTGGCGGTCGCGGCTAGCCCTTGGCTGCTGGCGAAACCCGAGCGCCCAGGCTAACGCGCCGCCGGGAATGGCGTAAACCCACCCAGCGCTAGCCCGCCATTCCTCACTCGCTCCTCCCCAAGCCCATGCCCGCTTCCCACATCGGCCAACCCCGCAGCCGCGTCGACGGCCGTCTCAAAGTAACCGGCCAGGCCCGCTACGCCGCCGAGCACGCCGTGCCGGGCTGCGTGCATGGGGTACTGGTAACAAGTACGATAGCGGCCGGCCGCATCACGCACCTCGATACAAACGCGGCGGCCAGCGCGCCCGGTGTGCTGGCCATCGTGTCGCACCTCAACTCGCCCAAGGTGCCCGGCTACGAAAATCCGCAGCCCGACGCGCGGGTGGAAGGCCAGCAGTTTCGGGTGTTTTTCGATGCTGAAATCCACTACAGCAACCAGCCGGTGGCGCTGGCCATCGCCGCCACGCTAGAGCAGGCGCAGCACGCCGCCGCCCTCGTGCGGGCGCAGTATGAGCAGACCGCGCCGCAAACCGACCTGGCTAAAGGCTTGAACCGCGGCTACAAGCCTAAGAAAGAAAAGGACCACTTGCGCGGCCAGCCCCAGGCCTACAAAACGGCCCCGGTGCAAATCGCCCACGAGTACCAGACGCCGCTGCAAGTGCACAACCCGATGGAAATGCACGCCGCCATTGCCGAGTGGCAGGGCGATAAGCTCACGGTCTGGAATAAAACCCAGGCCCCGTCGCTGGCCCAGAAGGATTTGATGAAGCTCTGGGCCCTGCCCAAGGAAAGCGTGCGGGTGCATTCGCCGTTCGTGGGCGGGGCGTTTGGGGGCGCGTCGCGCATCTGGCCGCCCGAGATAGCCGCCATTTTGGGCGCTAGGGTGGTGGGCCGCCCGGTGAAGGTGCTGAACCAGCGCGAGCACGAGTTTAACATGGTGGGCTACCGGCCGCGCTCGGTGCAGCGCGTGGCGCTGGGCGCGCAGCCCGACGGCACGCTGGTGGGCGTGGCGCACGAGGCGTTCGGGGCCACGTCGCGCTACGAGCAGTTTACTGAGCGCATTCTGCACCCCACCAAGTCGGGCTACCGCTGCCCCAATACCGAGCTGACTTACCACCTCGTGCCGCTCGATATGAGCTCGCCCTGCTGGACGCGCGGTCCCGGCGAAACCACCGGCTCTTTCGCCATCGAGTCGGCCATGGATGAGCTCGCCCACGCCCTCCAGATGGACCCGCTGGCCCTGCGCCTGAAGAACTTCGCCGAAACCGACCCAGATAATGGTAAGCCCTGGAGCAGCAATTACCTGCGCGAGTGCTACGCCCAAGGCGCCGAGAAATTTGGTTGGCAAAAGCGTAACCCTACCCCCGGCGCCACCCGCGACGGCGACTGGCTGGTGGGCCAGGGCATGGCGATGGGCATCTACCACGCCTCGCGTACCAAGGCCAGCGCCCGCGCCCGCCTGCTGCCCGACGGTACCTTAGTCGTGCAGAGTGCCACGGCCGACGTAGGCCCCGGCACCGCCACCATCATGACCCAGATTGCCGCCGATGCCAGCGGCGTGGCCCCCGAAGACATCCGCTTCGAGCTTGGCGATGCGGCTTTTCCGGAGGCGCCCGGCCAGTTTGGCTCGCATACCGTGGCCTCGGTGGGCGCGGCCGTGCACGATACCTGCGTGGCATTGCGTCAGCAGTTGGTCAACCTAGCTTTTAGTATGCCCGGCTCGCCCTTCGCCCGTGCCAAGCTCACCGAGCTGGTGGCCGAGGGCGGCACCGTGCGCCTGGCTAGCCACCCCGCCACCAGCCGCCCCTACGGCGAGGTGCTGCGCCAGGCCGGCCAGCCGGCGCTCGAAGTCACGCACGAGTCGCCCGAAGTGCCGGAGCAGGGCGAGAAGTCGGGCAAGTCATTCTGCGCCAGCTTTGTGGAAGTGCGCGTGCACGCCCACACTCGCGAGGTGCGCGTGAGCCGCGTCGTCTCGGCCGTGGATGCGGGCCGCATCATGAACCCTAAAACGGCCCGCAGCCAGGTGTATGGGGCCATCACCTGGGGCCTGGGGCTAGCCCTGCTCGAAGACGCCGTGCTCGACCACCGCTTCGGCCGCATCACCAACGCCGACCTGGCCAATTACCACGTGCCCGTCAACGCCGACCTGCCCGCCAACATCGACGTCATTTTCATCGACCAGCCCGATACCTACCTCGACCCGATGGGCGCCAAAGGCCTGGGCGAAATCGGCATCGTCGGCTTCAGCGCCGCCATTGCTAACGCGGTATTTAATGCCACCGGCAAGCGTGTGCGGGACTTGCCAATTACCCCGGATAAGCTGCTGTAACCGATACGGATAATTTGAGAAGTTTTATTTTCCTGCTTGCCAGTGAATCTGACAATTATCAAAAAAATATTTTACCTCTGCATCATTGCCGTCTACATACACTTTAAACTGGGTGCTGTCTTTTTTGGTCACAGTCATGAATGGAATAACGAAGTCTCCGTGAGGATGATAAGTTGTGCTGATGTGTGCAATGTCTTTATAGTAAGCAAACTCATTCTGTTTATCGCGTTGATGATTCCAATAATGAGCAATACGCTTGGTGGTGTAAAAATTACCGGCACCCTTTACGCCATTATTGGAGTAGAACTGATAAACACTCTCATTGGAGTCGAGTAAGCCAAGTTGCTTTATGTACTCAATATCATTTGAACTGAGTTCTTCGCCAGCATAAATCTTGGCGCAGGAAGATAAAGCAATAATTATTGCAAGAAAATATAAAGTTGAAATGCGGCTCATCGCAGTAAATTACCCCAGCTTCTCCTTAAACAGACGCAGCGTGCGCTCCCAGGCCAGCTTGGCGGCCTCGGCGTTGTAGCGGGCGGGGGAGGTGTCGTTGTTAAAGGCGTGGTTCACGCCTTCGTAGATAAAGAGCTCGTAGGGAATGTGGGCGGCCTTGAGCGCCGCCTCGTAGTCCGGGATGCCGGCGTTGATGCGCTGGTCGAGGCCGCCGTAGTGCAGCAGCACGTTGGCTTTTATCTGGGGCACGTCTTCGGCCTTGGGCTGCTGGCCGTAGTAGGCCACGGCGGCGTTGAGCTTGGGGTCGTGCACCGCCAACTGGTTGGCTAGCCCGCCGCCCCAGCAGAAGCCCACGCAGCCGGTGCGGCCGTTGCACTCGGGCCGGGCGCGCAGGTAAGTAAGGGCGGCCAGGTAGTTATTCAGGTTTTTGGCCGGGTCGAGCTGGCCGATGAGTTCGCGGCCTTTGTCCTCGTCGGCGGGCGTGCCGCCCACTACGCTCAGCGCATCCACGCCCAGCGCCAGGTAGCCGGCCTGCGCCACGCGGCGCGTCACGTCCTTGATGTGCGGCGTGAGGCCCCGGTTTTCGTGGATTACGACCACCGCGCCGCGTTTTTTCTTGCCCTTGGGGTGCACCAGGTAGCCGCTTACGGGGGCGCCGTCGCCGGGCCAGGTCACGGTTTCTTCCACCAGGTCTTCGGCCAGGGGCGAGATGGTAGCCGCCCGCGCGTAGCCGGGCTCCAGTACCGAGAGGGCGGTGGTGGCCAGGGCCACGCTACCCGCCAGCACCAGCAGGCGGTCGAGAAATTCCTTGCGCGAAAGCGGGCGGTGGGTGTACTCGTCGAAGAGGTTGATGATGCGCTGGTCCATGCGGGCGGGGAGGGATTAGGCGCGCAAGGTATTGCCGGCCTGCTTATTCCGCGCCCAGCCCGGCGCGCAAGGTCTGAAAATAAGTTGCCGACAGCCGCAGCCGACTGCCGTACCAGCTGAACAATTCGCCATCCACCACCTGAATTTTCGCCGCCGGGCAAATTTCCTGAAATTCTGCCACGTGCTTTTCGCCAAACGGATACGGCTCCGACGACAAAAAAATGTGCGCTGGCGCCACCCTAGCCAGCTGCTCGGGCGTGATTTCGGGGTAGCGGCCGAGGCCCGCAAACGTGTTGCGAAAGCCCGCCCGCCGTAGCATGTCGTCGATAAACGTGCCGCTGGCCGCCACCATGTAGGGCTTGCGCCAGATAAAATACGCCGCCGTGGCTAGGGGCGCAGTAGCCGCTAAGCGGAGCTTATCAAACGAGTATTTGATTTCAGCGGCCAACGGCTCGGCCAGCTGGGTCTTGCCCGTGAGGTCACCCACGCGGCGTATCATGTCGAGCGCGCTGGGCAAGTCCGCGATATCGCTTAGCCAGACCGGAAAATGCCGTTCTAGCTGCGCAATGCCTTCCTGGTAATTTTCTTCCTTATTGCCGATAATTAAGTCTGGCTGGGCGGCTTTGATTTTTGCAAAATCAAAGTTCTTCGTGCCACCAATGAGGCTGGCCGAGTGGCGCGCCGTGGGCGGGTAAATACAAAATTTGGTTACGCCTACCACCTGCTCTTGCAATCCCAGGTCGAATAATAATTCGGTTTGGGAAGGCACCAGTGAGACAATCCGTAGCGGAGGATAGGGAAAATGTACCTCGCGGCCCATTTGGTCAACTACGGTGCGCTGGCGCTGGAAAGATTCGGAAACCATGAAAGCGAATTAATTAAAAAGCGGCTGCATTAAGTAATGCAGCCGCTTTTTAACGGTCAGAAAGTAAGCAATTAGCTGAAATACCGGAAGTCCTGCTTGTCCTCGATGCGCAACAGCGTTTCGTAGATGAGGCGCGTCACGTTTTCCACGTCGTCCTTGTGCACGGTTTCGACGGTGGTATGCATGTATTTGAGCGGCAGCGAGATAAGGGCCGAAGCTACGCCCGAGCCCGAGTAGGCAAAGGCGTCGGTATCGGTGCCGGTGGCGCGGGTGGTGGCGGCGCGCTGGAAGGGGATATCCGTTTCCTTGGCCGTGTTGATAATCAAGTCGCGCAGGTTGTTCTGCACGGCGGGGCCGTAGGTAATGACCGGGCCTTTGCCGCACGAAATATCACCGGCCGTTTTCTTCTCGTACATCGGCGACTGGCTGTCGTGGGTCACGTCGGTAATGATGGCCACGTCGGGGCTGATGCGGTGGGCAATCATTTCGGCGCCGCGCAATCCTATTTCCTCCTGCACCGCGTTCACGATGTAGAGGCCGAAGGGGAGCTTTTTACCGTTCTCCTTCAGCATCCGGGCCACCTCGGCCACCATGAAGCCGCCCACGCGGTTATCGAGGGCGCGGCCCACGTAGTACTTGTCGTTGAGCACCGTGAACTCATCCTCAAACGTCACGACCGAGCCGACGTGAATCCCCATTTCCTCCACCTCATCGGCGCTGCTAGCCCCGCAGTCGAGGAAAATGGTTTCAATTGTTGGCGCCTTGTCCTGCTCCACCTTGCGCACGTGGATGGCGGGCCAGCCGAAAATGCCTTTTACAATGCCCTTTTCGCCAAAAATATTCACCCGCTTGCTAGGGGCCACCAGCGCATCGGAGCCGCCGTTGCGGCGCAGGTACAGGTAGCCTTCCTTAGTGATGTAATTCACGAAATAGGAAATCTCGTCGGCGTGCGCCTCGATGACGACTTTATATTCCGCCTCGGGGTTGATGACGCCCACTACCGTACCGTAGGTATCTACGAAGTAGCTGTCAATGTACGGTTTAATGTACTCCAGCCACAGCTTCTGGCCTTCCTTTTCAAAGCCGGTGGGCGAGGGGTTATTCAGGTATTTCTCAAGAAACTCGAATGACTCGGGACGCATATTATATAAAGAGGTCAGTTTCTAAAACGGTATCTGAAGAGGTTGTAAACTAGGTAACCACTTGTGAACAACAGCCCTGGCATAGCCAGAAATAACGCCAGATATGGGTTGTAAAAACAGGTGAAAAAGTACAAAAGGGCAATTATGCCTAGTAACAGAAAGTAGCGAGAAAATAAGTAAGGGGGCTTACTTTACGTTCAAGGTCTGGAGGTGAAAGCTGGGTATTAACTAAAAGCGCTAAAGCAAGGCAATACGCACTACCTATCAAGAAAAGTGTATGGCCGTTGTACCATATGACAGAAGCAAAGCCCAGCATTGTTTACAGCGGAATGTTGCCGTGCTTCTTACGCGGCAGCGTATCCACTTTGTTTTCCAGCATTTTGAAGGCGCGAATTAATTTCTGGCGGGTTTGCGAGGGCAGAATAACCTCGTCCACAAAGCCGCGGTGGGCGGCGCGGTAGGGAGTAGCAAATTTCTGCTGGTATTCGTCTACCTTCTCTTGTAGCTTAGCTTCGGGGTCTTCGGCGGCGGCGATTTCGCGCTTGAAGATGATTTCGGCCGCGCCCTTGGCACCCATTACGGCGATTTCGGCGGTGGGCCAGGCGAAGTTGAGGTCGGCGCCGATGTGCTTGCTGTTCATCACATCATAGGCGCCGCCGTAGGCCTTGCGGGTGATGACGGTGATGCGCGGCACGGTGGCCTCGCAGAAGGCGTAGAGCAGCTTGGCGCCGTTGGTGATGATGCCGCGCCACTCCTGGTCGGTGCCGGGCAGGAAGCCGGGTACGTCCTCCAGCACGAGCAGCGGGATGTTGAACGAGTCGCAGAAGCGCACGAAGCGGGCGGCCTTGGTGCTGGCGTTGATGTCGAGCACGCCGGCCAGCACCGCCGGCTGGTTGCCCACGATGCCGATGCTGCGGCCCGCCAGCCGCGCAAAACCCACCACGATATTCTCGGCGAAGTTCTGGTGCACCTCCATGAAAGAGCCGGCATCAATCAGGCCCTCAATGACTTCGCGGATGTCGTAGGGCTGGTTGGCGTTGACCGGAATGAGGGTGTCGAGGGCAGGCCGGCTTTCGTCGCCCTGCGGCTGGTAGGCGGCAGCGGGGGCAGTTTCCTCGCAATTTTGGGGCATGTAGCTCAGCAATTGCTTGAGCTGTTGGATGATGACAACCTCATTGGGAGCGGTGAAGTGCGTGACGCCGCTCTTGGCCGAGTGGGTGCTAGCCCCGCCCAACTCCTCGCTGGTTACGTTTTCGTGGGTCACGGTCTTCACCACGTTGGGGCCGGTCACGAACATGTAGCTCGTATTTTCGACCATCAGAATGAAGTCCGTAATAGCGGGTGAGTACACCGCGCCGCCCGCGCACGGCCCCATAATGGCCGAGAGCTGCGGCACTACGCCGCTGGCCAGGGTATTCTTATAGAAAATGTCGGCGTAGCCCCCGAGGCTCACCACGCCCTCCTGAATGCGGGCGCCGCCCGAGTCGTTGAGGCCGATAACGGGCGCGCCATTCTTCATAGCCAGGTCCATGATTTTCACGATTTTCTCGGCGTGCGTCTCGCTCAGCGAGCCGCCGAACACCGTGAAATCCTGCGAGAAAACGTAGACGAGCCGGCCGTGAATAGTGCCGTAGCCCGTCACCACGCCATCGCCGAGGTAGTATTCTTTATCGAGGCCAAAGTCCTTGGAGCGGTGCATCACAAACTTTCCGATTTCCTCGAACGAGCCCTCATCGAGCAGCAGGTTCAGGCGTTCGCGGGCGGTGAGCTTGCCTTTTTTGTGTTGGGCGTCGATGCGCGCCTGGCCGCCCCCTAGCAGGGCTTCCTGGTTTTTGGCGGCGAGCAGGTCAGTGGCGGAAACGGTGGGGTGGGCGGCTACGTGGGGGTCGGCCATTGGGGAGAGCGGGAGTAAGGTAACGTGGGCGTAAAGCCCAAAGATAGGCGGGCCGTGGAGAGACGCCTCCTCACGGCTCGGCGTTGTTTAGACTGCGCAGCTAGGGTAGTTCAGGCATCGCCGTTCAACGAGGAGACGCAAAGATGCATCTCTACAAGCAGCCGGTTATTCCCAGCCCAAATCGGCGTTAATGGGCGGCGTGGGGTCGAGCGACTTCCACAGGTACTTGCAGGCCAGCGAGCGGTAGGGGCGCCAGGGCTCGGCCAGGGCCAGCATTTTCTTGTGTAGCGCGCGGCCGGTCTCTTCCAGGCTATAGAGCTTGCGCATGGCGTTTTGAATGCCCAGGTCGCCCTCGCTGAAGACGTCGGGCTGGTCGAGGGCAAACATCTGGAGCATCTGGGCGGTCCAGCGGCCCACGCCGCGGATGGCGGTGAGGTGGGCCGTGAAGGCTTCCTCGTCGAGCTGGCTGAGGTGCTCGTAGTCGAGCAGGCCGCGCTCCTGGTACTCAGCAATGGCCTTGAGGTAGCCGGCTTTCTGGCGCGAGAGGCCCGCCTCGCGCAGCTCGTCTTCCTCCAGGCGCAGCACTTCGCGGGGCTCGGGGTAGCCATCGGGCCGGAAAAGGGCGGTGAAGCGCCGCCAGATGGCTGCCGCCGCCTTGGTCGAAATCTGCTGGCTCACGATGGCGCGCAGCAGCGCCAAATACAGGTCTTCGTGGGCGGCGGGGCGCACCGGGCCGGCCACGCCGGCAATGGCCCGGGCCAGAATAGGGTCGGCCTGGCGCAGGTGGGCCAGGGCGGCGGGATGCCAGTGGGGTTCGGGCGTGGGGATTTTAGAATCAGGCATCAATCAGTGTTTTAAAGTCGGTAGCGTGCGTAGGCACCGCCATGATATCGAGCACTTCGCCGGTGGGGCGCAGGCGCAGAGCCGTGAGCGCGTGCCCGGCTACGGCGCCCGTATCGAGGTAGAGGGTGTTAGACACTTTGTCGTGCTCGGGCTGGTGGCTGGCGGTGGGCGTGTGGCCTACCACTTGCAGCTGGCCGGTGTTGCGCAGCGGGCCGCGCCGCCACAGCACGCCGTCGCTGTTGCGGGGGTCGAGCGGATTGGGTACGTCGGCAAAGCCAGCGTGGGAGAACAGGACCTGGTCATTTTGCCAGCACAGGGGCCGGGCGGCCAGCCAAGCGGCGTGCGGGGCCAGCCAAGCCCGGTGCGGCTGGTACTGCTGCAAGGTGGCGCGCCCACCCCAGCCCAGCCAGGATTTATACGGCCCGTCGGGCCCCAGGTGCTCGGCCATAGCCCAGTCGTGGTTGCCCTTTAGAAAAAGGGTCTTCTTCGGAAAATCCTGGCTGAGCTGGCGGCACAGCGCCACGGTTTGGGGCGAGTAGTTGCCCCGGTCTACGAGGTCGCCGAGCTGCACCAGGATTTCTTCGGCGGGCCGCCAGTGGGAGAGGAGTTCGCGAAACGTGTGCAGACAACCGTGAATGTCGGCAATAACGAAAAAATTCATAAGCGATTTTCAACAGTCGATACGGCCTTGAGGTGCCCGAAAAGGCGTCTTTAAGCGCTTAAATTCTTCTCTAAAACAGGCTCGGCGGCTGGCCCATCGGGCGTAGCCGCGTCCGGCCGGCCCACTCCCAGCCAGCGCACCAGCGGCCCAATCGTAAGCCCTTGGCCGATAATGGAAAACACCACAATGACGTAGGTGATGCCCACTAGCAACTCGCGCGGGGCCGCAGCCGGCAGGCTCAGGGCCAGCGCCACCGACAGCCCCCCGCGCAGCCCCCCCCAGGTGAGCACCGCCACGCTGTGCTGCGAGGGCGTAAACAAGCCGCTGCCCCGCAGTAGCACCAGCGGCAGCCACACCGAGAGCAGCCGCGCCAGCAGTACCACCCCGATGGCCGCCACGCCCGCCCCCACCATGCGGCCCGTGATGGGCAGCACCAGCGCCTCCAGCCCCACCAGCACAAACAGCAAGGCATTGAGTATCTCGTCCAGCAACTCCCAAAACTTGTCCACGTAGTCCTGCGACTCGTCGGAGAGCATCGCGCCGTGGCGGCTGAAATGGCCCACCAGTAGCCCGGCCACCACTAGGGCCAGCGGCCCCGAGGTGTGCAGGCGTTGGGCCAGCGCCGTGCCGCCCGCCACCAGGGCCAGCGTCAGCAGCACTTCTACCTGGTAGTTATTGACCGAGCGCAGCAGCCAGGCGGCGCCCAAGCCCAACGCCGCGCCCAGCGCCACGCCCCCCATAGCTTCCTGGGCAAACACGCCCAAGGCGTGGCCGAAGGTCAGGTCCTGTGGGCCGAGCTGGGTTACTTCGAGCAGCACCACGAATAGCACCACGCCCACGCCGTCGTTGAAAAGCGACTCCCCCACAATCTTAATTTCCAAGTCTTTGTCGATATTGGCCTTAGTAAGAATGCTGAGCACCGCCACCGGGTCGGTGGGGGAGATGAGCGCCCCAAACAGCAGGCAATACGTCAGGGGCGTGGGTAGCCCCAGCACTGGCAGCAGCCAGTACATGGCCCCGCCCACCAGCACCACGCTCAGGGGCGTGGCGATGAGCGCCAGCGTGCCCACCGACCAGCGCAGCCGCCCCAGCCGCCGGGTATCGACGTGGATGGAGCCGGCGAAAAGTAGAAAGCCCAGCATCACCTGCATCACGAGGGCGCTGAAGTCGATTTTGCCCACCAAGCGGGCCAAGTCCAGCACCGGCGCCACGCCCAGCCGGGCCAGCCCCACCAGCGCCAGCGACACCCCCAGGCCCAGCGCCATCAGCCCGATGGCGGGCGGCATTTTGAGGAAGCGGTGGTTGAGGTAGGCGAAGGCGGCGGCCAGCACCAGCAGCAGCGACAAAGCGTTGTAGACATCCATAAAAAAACCGTTGGGGCTGCCCGTGCATACGCAGCCGGCAACCCCAACAGTCGAAAAAAGGCTGCGCACGGGTTCGTTACTTCATCCTGGCCTCATCCGTGAAGGCAGTAGATGCAGCAAGCTTGCCCGGTGAAAAAGCCTAGCCCGCCAGCGCCGGCAGCGCCGCAATGACTTCGGCCAGCATGTCGTCGCTCACGTCGAGGTGCGTCACGAAGCGTACCCAGCTGCCGCCAAAGCCGCTGGCCTTGATGCCCTGCGCGTCGAGGCGGGCCAGAAAGTCGGCCACCGACAGGCGGCTCTCGTCGAGGCGAAAGATGACGAGGTTAGTTTCGGGCTCCAAGATTTCGGCCACGTAGGGCAGCGGGCGCAGCGCCTCGGCCAGCTGGGCGGCGCGGTGGTGGTCGTCGGCCAGCCGGGCCACGTTGTTTTCCAGCGCATACAGGCCAGCCGCCGCCAGGTAGCCGGCCTGCCGCCAGCCGCCGCCAAATAATTTGCGCAGTCGCTTGCACTTCTGAATAAACTCAGCCGAGCCGAGCAGCACCGACCCCACCGGCGCGCCCAATCCTTTGGAGAGGCACACGGAAATGGAATCAAAAAGCTGGCCGTAAGCTGCGCTGTCCTGGCCGGTGGCCACCAGCGCGTTAAAAACGCGGGCCCCGTCGAGGTGCAGCGGCAGGCGCTGCTTTTTGGTCAGCGCGGCTATTTCCACCAGCTCTTCCCAGGCGTAGCAACTGCCGCCGCCCCGGTTGTGCGTGTTTTCGAGGCACACCAGGCTAGTAGTTGGGTAGTGCACGTTGCCAATGGGCCGGATGGCGGCCGCAATCTGGCTGGCCGTGAGGCGGCCCCGGTGGCCGGGCAGCAGGGCCACCGAAGCGCGGGCGTGGTGCATGATGCCACCCACCTCCCACAAATACACGTGGGCCGTGGCTTCGCAGATAACCTCCGACACGGGCGCGCAATGCGCCATGATGGCCAGTTGGTTAGTCATGGTGCCCGAAGGGCAAAACAGGCCGGCCGCCATACCGAAGCGGGCGGCCAGGCTGGTTTCCAGCTCGCGCACGGTGGGGTCTTCCTCGTACACGTCGTCGCCGACGGCCGCGGCCTGCATGGCGGCGAGCATGGCGGGGGTGGGGCGCGTCACGGTGTCGGAGCGCAAGTCGATAGTCATAAAAAAGCTGTTGGCGGTTAGTCGCTAGCTGTTAGCCTGTTACTGCCGCTGCTAGCCGGCGGAGGCTAACAGCTGGTAGCTTTCAGCCAGCAGCTTGCGAATTGAGTTTGGGATTTCAAAAGTAAAGCCTTATTTTTGCACCCTCATTTGCCAGAAGTCCCCTCGAACTCTAATTGCCCCGAATATCATGTCCGTTACCCGTCTGAAGCGCAAGCACCGCAAAAACATTGCCCGTGCCAACAATGAAGTGCGCAAAATCAAGAACTTGCTGCGTACGCCCGTGCTGAAGAACGTGGACCTGGACGAGCTGAAGTCGCGTTTCACTGAGTCGACCCCCGCTACGGAGGCCGCCGAAAAAAAAAATTCTAGCGTAACGCCGGCCGCCGCTGCCGAGCCGAAAGCCGAAGGGCTGTTTGCTAAAGCTGCCCACGCTGCCTCGGCCGCTGCCGACAAGGTGAAGCACCTGGCCGCCGACGCTGCCGACGCCGTAGCCCACAACAGCCTCGTGGAGAAAGCTACCGAAGCCGTGCAGGAAGCCGCCCACAACCTCGTGGAAGGTGCCAAGCACGCCCTCGACAGCAAGAGCCCTGAAGAAAACCAGGCTACCGAAGCCAACCAGACCGGCAAAGATGGTTTTGACGCCGCTGAGGCCGAAACCAAGCCCGTAGCCGAAGATGGTCAGGCCGGTGAGCACCCCAAGCCCGAAATTGCGCTGTAAGTCAGCCTGATTCCTGAGAAAATAAAAAAGCGCCTGGCTAGCTAAGCCAAGCGCTTTTTTAGTGCCCGGCGGTATCCAAAATGGCGGTGCGGGGGCCCAACTCCACGGCCTGCATCTCCACTACTTTGCCTTTGTCGATGCCGAAGCGCAGCAGCGTGCGCACCTTGTGGAAGCCGTGGCGCCCGGCTGCGCCGGGGTTCAGGGCCAGCAGCTGAAGCTTGGGGTCGGGCATGACGCGCAGAATGTGCGAGTGCCCGCACACAAATAGCCCCGGCTTAGCCTGGGCTAGCAGCTGGCGCGCGGCCGGGGCATAGTGCCCTGGATAGCCGCCAATGTGCGTCATGAGTACCCGCAGGCCCTCCACGGTAAAATTTTGCACCAAGGGCTCGGTGCAGCGAATATCGGTGCCGTCGATATTGCCATACACGCCCCGAAAGACCGGAGCCAGCGCCGTGAGCTGAAGAATGAGCTCCGACGAGCCAAAATCGCCGGCGTGCCAGATTTCGTCGGCCCCGCGCAGGTGGTGCGCCAGGCGGGCGTCGAAATAGCCGTGGGTATCCGAAAGCAGTCCAATGCGCGTCATAGAGGCTGTAAAGATGCAATGCGCCCGGCTTGTGCGCCGAAAAACCGGCCGGCCCGTATCTTGCAGCGCTGCCCGCCGTATGGGGCAGTTATTGGCTCTGGTGCTCGACCATGACCGCCACTTTTCCCAGACTTACTTGCGATGAACGTTTTCATCAACGATGTGCCGCTGATTATTAAAAAGGTCAGCGACAAGGTGTACAAGCATAAATACGACCTCGTGCTCGGGGCCGATGACGAATTTACGAGCAAAGACCTGGTGGGCGACGTGCTGGTGCGCGACGCTACGTCGGCTTTCCTCGACCGTTTGCTGCGCCTGATGGAAGTGAAAAAGCTCAAAAAGCTGAAAACGCTCACCATGATGGCCCGCAAAAAAAGTAACCTTATTCTGCACCTTAAAGACCAGTTTAAGATTGCCAAGGCGGCCGGTGGCCTCGTCGTGAAAAATGGCCAGGTGCTCATGATTTACCGCCTGGGTAAATGGGATTTGCCCAAAGGCAAGCTCAAAAGTGATGAAGATGTAGCCCTCGGCGCCATCCGGGAGGTGGAGGAAGAGTGTAATATCAAGGTGGAACTGGGCGAAAAACTGCCCAGTACCTGGCATTCGTACGCTTACAAGGGCAATAAAATGCTGAAAAAGACAAGCTGGTTCGTCATGCAGTGCCTCGACGACTCCGTGATGCGCCCCCAAACCGAGGAATACATCGAAGAAGTGCGCTGGATGTCGCCCCAGGATGCCCTGGCCCGCCTCGAAGAGTCGTACGCCTCCATCACGCTCGTGGTGCGCCACTACCTGAGCGAAATGGCCGGTAAGCCTGCTAAAGCTACCTCCGACTAGTGCGGGGACGGGGCCTACATAGCGAAGGCGGACAGTGCGCCGGCGTGCTGCTCGTGGCAGCCGGCCTTTGGCTGGCCGGCTGCTCGGGAGCGCACGAGCCGGCTCAGGCCGCGCCGCCCGTACGGCGGGCGCTCGTGGCGCCCACCACCAATGTGCCCGCCCTGCTAGCCAGTTCTATCGACGGCTTGCGTAGTCAGCTGGGGGCGGCGCAGCCTCTGCCTAGCGCCCTGCGCGCCCCCTTGCTCCTGATAACGAATACGAATGACGCGACCGCTGCTGATTCGCTGACCGCTTTTCGCACCGGAGGCCTCACGCTCGTGGCCAGCTACAACGAGCGTACCCGGCGCGTACGCGATTTGCTGGTTCTGGGCCAGCACGAGGACACGCTGATGGGCCGGGCTTCCCTGCAAGCTAATCGGCTGGACTACCTGGTGCTGCCGGTTTTTCAGATTGACAAGCCTAATCGCCTATTAGGCTTGCGGGTGATAGCCACCCAGCAGGGTAATTAGATAAGCGGCCAACTCTCTGTTTCTACGCAAAAAGCCCCATTGGCAGCTGCCAATGGGGCTTTTTACTAAGCGCTAGTGGGGGAGCGGCTATACTGCTACGCTCAGTTTGGGCGCGCCGGCCAGGATGCTGGCACTGGCATAGTCAGCATATTTCTCAAAGTTTTTCACAAATTTCTCGGCCAGGTCGGCGGCGGTGCGGTCGTAGGCCGCTTTGTCGGCCCAGGTGTTGCGGGGGTCCAGAATTTCGGCTGGTACGCCGGGTACAGCCCCTGGCACGGCCACGCCAAAAACAGGGTGGGTTTTGAAATGCACTTCATCGAGCACACCCGATAGGGCGGCCGTAATCATGGTGCGCGTGTAGCCGAGCTTCATGCGGCTACCGGTGCCGTAGCTGCCGCCCGTCCAGCCCGTGTTAATGAGCCACACGTTGATGTTGGGGTTTTCGTCCATCTTGTGGCCCAGCATCTCGGCGTATTTAGTTGGGTGCAGCGGGAGGAATACCTGCCCAAAGCAGGCCGAAAACGTGGTTTGCGGCTCGGTAATGCCCATCTCGGTGCCCGCCACCTTGGCCGTGTAGC
>Ga0160428_1000131_pt1 | contig 93415 bp, 84 predicted proteins | sample SolpanmetagenomM_FD_108198 | JGI IMG/M metagenome (GOLD analysis project Ga0160428, IMG submission 108198) | Solar panel surface microbial communities from Lawrence Berkeley National Laboratory, California, USA - M | ecosystem: Engineered > Built environment > Solar panel > Unclassified ...
GAGGTGTTAGCGAAAGAGTATAAGTCAACGGAACTCCTGAACGGAGCTCGTCGGCCCGAAGCCCCTGCTGCTGCGGTCGTCGAGTCACCGCGTCGTCAGGAGGAAGATGTCGTTATGTACCGTCGTGATGACGCGCGCCGTGCCGATTCTGAAGCGAAACCGGCCACACCAGTAGCCGCACCGGCTCCACAGCCGCAAAAACCCGCTACCGAGACAGCTCCCACGGGATTGCCTGGTCTAACGGTTGTCGGCAAGATTGATCTGAATGCCCTATCTGGAGGAACCCGGTCAGGCGAGACCCGGTCAGGCGAAACACAATCGCCTGCACAATCTGCTCCAGCGGCAAAAGCACCGGCAGAACCGGTCAAGCAAACGCAGGAGCCAGCAAAGCCGGTCGTCGAAGCCCCCAAACCTGTTCAGCAAGCACCTGCTCCAGTGGCTCCCGTAGCTGAAGCACCCAAACCTGTGCCTGCTCCAGTCGAGCCCGCTCCGGTAGCGAAAGTCGAACCAAAGCCAGTTGTACAGCAACCTGCTCCGGTAGCTGTTGAACAACCTAAGCCTAAACCGGCAGAAACGTCGGTTCCGCAGGTATCAGCGCCGGTTCAGCCGGTCGTAACGCCAGCGCCACAGCCGGTTAAAGCCGAGCCTACCCCTGCTCCGGTTGTCGACAAGCCGTCTGCACCGGTTACGGTTGCCAAAGCTGAAGCAACACCGGCACCGACGGTCAGTACACCTCCAGAAGGAGACGCCAAACAGCCGACCGAAACGATTCGGGCAGCTGGTAGTCACCAGTTGGGCGGACTGAAGATTCTTGGTAAAATCGAACTGCCTGTCAATAACCCCCGTCAGGGTGGAGGTGGTGGCAGCAATGCCGATAAAAAGAAGCGGAAACGTATCCGTGGACGTGATGGTGTTGTTGGCGGCACCGCTGCACCCGGCACTAGTGGTGGTCAGCCACAGGGTCAGGGCACTGCTAATGTGCGCAATGACCGTGGTCCGCGTGATGGACAGGGCAACGATCGCCCACCACGTGACAACAACCGGGCTCCCGGTCAGGCAACGCCTGCTACTGGACAGGGCGGCCAAACCCCGAACAACAACGCAAATGCGAATCGGGGCGGGCAGAACCAAAACACGAATAACAACAACACCAATGCCAACCGGGGTGGCACTCGGGGCGGTAGTGGTAGTGGCAATAACCGCAACAACAATACCCGCCGGGAAGCGCCGACGCAAGCCGACGTTCGTAAGTCGATTCAGCAGACGAACGCCCGGATGCAGGGCAATCAGCCTAATCGGGGTGCCGACCGCCGTCGCGATCGCCGAACACAGCGCGAAGAGGATCGCCGTCTGATGAACGAACAGGAGGAGCTGGAAGCAAAAATCCTGAAGGTTACCGAGTTCGTATCGGCCAACGACCTGGCATCGCTGATGGACGTGTCGATCAACGAGGTTATCTCGGTCTGTCTGAACCTTGGTATGTTCGTGTCGATCAACCAACGGCTCGACGCCGAAGCGATAACCGTCATTGCCGACGAATTTGGTTTTGATGTGCAGTTCGTATCGGCAGAAGATGAAACTGAAGCGGGTGTCGACGTAACAGTTGATGCACCGGAAGATTTATCGCACCGTGCGCCGATTGTTACGATCATGGGTCACGTTGACCACGGTAAAACATCGCTGCTTGACTACATCCGTCGGGCGAAAGTAGCCGCTGGTGAAGCCGGGGGTATTACGCAGCACATCGGTGCCTACAGTGTGAAAACCGTCGATGATCGTGCCATTACGTTCCTCGATACACCGGGTCACGAAGCCTTTACGGCCATGCGTGCCCGTGGTGCCAAAGTAACCGACGTAGTTATCATCGTGATTGCGGCCGACGACAGCGTCATGCCACAAACACGGGAGGCTATCAACCACGCACAGGTAGCTGGTGTACCCATTGTCTTTGCCTTCTCGAAGGTTGACAAACCGGGTGCCGATACGGAAAAGATTCGTAATGAACTGGCAACCATGAACCTGCTTGTCGAAGAGTGGGGTGGTAAGTATCAGGCACAGGAGATTTCGTCGAAATCCGGTATGGGTGTTGACGACCTGCTGGAGAAAGTGCTGCTCGAAGCCGAACTGCTCGAGTTGCAGGCAAACCCCGACCGCCGGGCACTGGGTACCGTTATCGAAGCCTCGCTCGACAAAGGTCGGGGTTACGTATCGACCGTACTGGTTGAGAACGGTACACTGAAACAGGGCGACATTATGCTCGTTGGTGCCCACTACGGCCGTATTCGGGCCATGACCAACGACCGGGGTGAGCGGATCAAAGAAGCAGGGCCGGCACAACCGGTTCAGATTCTGGGTCTGCCGGGCGCACCGCAGGCTGGTGATAAGTTCAACGTGATGGAGACGGAGCGTGAAGCCCGTGAAATTGCCAACAAGCGTGAACAACTGCTGCGTGAACAGACGCTGCGCACCCGCAAGCACATTACACTCGAAGAGATTGGTCGCCGGAAAGCGATTGGTACCTTCAAGGAGCTGAACGTGATTGTTAAAGGCGACGTAGATGGTTCTGTCGAAGCACTTTCTGACTCGCTGTTGCAACTGTCGACCGAAGAAGTACAGGTCAATATCATTCACAAGGCCGTTGGTCAGATTTCCGAGTCGGATGTTCTGCTGGCGTCCGCGTCGGATGCGGTGATCGTCGGTTTCCAGGTACGTCCTTCGGCGAGTGCGCGGAAGCTGTCCGAACAGGAGCAGATCGAAATTCGGATGTATTCAATCATCTACGATGCGATCAACGAGGTGAAAGATGCCATGGAAGGTCTGCTGGCTCCTACCGTTGAAGAGGTGATCGTGGGTAATGTTGAAGTACGCGACGTATTCAAGATCAGCAAAGTCGGTACAGTAGCTGGTAGCTACGTCACCGACGGTATAATCAAACGAAACAACAAGATCCGTATCATCCGCGACTTTATCGTGGTACACACGGGTGAGATCAGTGCGCTGAAACGTTTCAAAGACGACGTCAGCGAAGTTCGGTCAGGTTACGAATGTGGTCTGAGCATTCGAAACTTCAACGATATCGAAGTTGGTGACGTAATCGAAAGCTTTGAACTGAAAGAAGTAAAACGGACGCTGTAAAACCGTTGATTGTTCTGAACTATGATTTTTCCGATTTCTGGATTTCACTGATTTCTGGAAAGGCCGTCGAGCACTCGCTCGACGGCCTTTTTGCTGGCCTTTAACTCATTTATCATTGATCGTGATGATACCCCGACTAATCGGTGAAATCCACAAATCAGGCGAATCACACGGGGCCGCCCGGCGGTTCAGAACATCAGCGGTCATCATTCAGGAAAAGTAAATCTATCAATGGTCATCCTTAGTATCAGCGATATTCACGGCAGCTATACGTGGCGCGATGCGCCACTGAACGATGTCGATCATGTTGTGTTTACCGGCGATTACGTCGACAGCCCCTTGTACGACAACGATGAGATCGTAGCCAATCTGGAAGCGATCATTCGTTACAAGAAAAAGCATTCCGACCGTGTAACGTTGCTGATCGGCAACCACGATGCGCAGTATATTCATTACCCGTTTTACGCCTGTTCTGGTTTTAACGGGTCTATTCAGCCCAGACTTACCCAGTTATTTAACGAAAACCGGTTGCTCTTTCAAGTAGCTTACCAGCAGGGCCCGATACTGTTTACCCACGCTGGCGTGTCGGCGGGGTGGCTGGCCCGGCTACTGAGCAAGACCCAACAGGCCGATATGCTATTCACTCCTGCCGACGATCTGGCGGGTTTTCTCAACGACGTTCATCGGAATAAAGCCACGCGAAAATATTTATCCGAAGTAGGGCCACCCCGGGGTGGGTTCGCTCCATATGGCGGTCCTGTGTGGGCCGATCGATCCGAAACATCAGTCGATTTGCTGGCGGGTTTTCACCAGATCGTGGGACATACACCCGTTCGGGATTTTGACACCGTCGGCGATATAAATGCGTCGATCACTTATACGGATGTACTGAGAACGAAAACAGATTTTTTCCGGCTGACAATTCCGGTGTAATTTACCAGTCGGAAAACCAAACGTTTGCCCCACTTCGTTAAATAGGTAGACGTCTGCTGCAACCAACCTGAATGAATTTCCTGTACCCCTCCTTCCTGATCGGTTTATCGGCCGTGGCACTGCCCATTGCTATTCACCTGTTCAATTTTCGCCGAACACGCCGGATCTATTTTTCCAATATCGATCTGTTACGGACGGTACAAGCCGAAACCAAATCGTTTCGGCGACTCAAGCACTGGCTGGTACTGGCCTGTCGCTGTCTGTTTCTGGTGTGTCTGGTACTGGCTTTTGCGCAGCCGTTTATACCCGGCAAAAACCGGTTGGGTTTGTCGCAGCAGGGCGTGACGAGCTTATACGTCGACAACTCGTACAGTATGCAGAACGAGCGCAGCGAAAAGCGGTATCTCGATATTGCCATCGGCAAGCTCGACGAACTATTGACTATTTTTCGTAATGCGACCTCACTACAACTGATTACCAATGACTTTTCGGCGGCTGAGCAGCAGACTGCCACGGCTGAATCAGTACGCGATCGGGTTACGTCGATTCGGTTTGCCCACACGCCCCGATCACTCGAATCGGTGTATCGGCGGCAACGCAACTTGCTGAGCAGCATCAACGCCAGTGCCCGAAATCAACTGTTCTGGTTCTCCGATTTTCAGAAAAGCACGGCAGGCGACCTCTCCAAACTAAAAATAGACACAACTGATCGGCTCTTTATCGTCCCGCTCGACGCGCAGGCGACAAAGAACGTCTTTGTCGATTCCGTCTGGCTATCGACGCCCTTTATCCGCGAGTTACAGAACAACAGTCTGAACGTAACGATGAAAAATGGCGGACGTGAAGCGGTGAAAAACCTGCCCGTCCGGCTCTACCTGGACGATACCCAGACATCGACCGCGTCGGCTACGATTCCCCCCGGCGGGTCGGTAACGGTATCGCTGAATTTCAACGTTACCGCGAAAGGGTATCACCGGGGACGAATCGTGTTCGAGGACTACCCCATTACGTTTGATAACCAGTACTTTTTCGTCATCGAAGCGTCGCCCCCCGTGCGGGTACTGCACCTGTCGGGCACAGCGACCGGGCGGGATTATATAAACGCCGTTTACGCCAACGACAGTCTGTTTGTCAGACGCAGCTATAACGCGCAGAACTTCGACGTCGGCCAGTTGAAGGAAACCGATCTGGTTGTATTGGAAGGCGTTGAGCAGGTGTCGGGAACGTTGCGCACCGAACTCGAACGCTTTGTGCAGCAAGGTGGTAGCCTCGCCATTATTCCACCGGATAAGCCCGACGCTACTGTTTACAGCCCATTCTTAAGCACACTGGGCGTTGGCGGGGTGCAAACGTCCGGCAATCAACCGGGCGCACCAGCGGCTACGATCCCCGTAGCCGAACCTGACCGCCGGATTCCCTTTTTTCAGGATGTCTTTCAGCAAAGTTATCAGTCGGAACCGCTCAACATGCCCTCAGCGGCCCCCGTCTGGCGGTGGAGTGCCGGCACCCGGTTGCTCGCGCTGCGTGACGGCAGTCCCATGCTGACGCAGTCACGGGCGGGTGCCGGAACGGTTTATGTGCTGGCGGCCCCCCTATCCTCAGCTTACGGCAATCTGGCCGAGCACGCCCTGTTTGTACCAGTCATGTACAAGATGGCCGCGCTGAGCGTACGAGCGCAGCGCACAGCGTATTCGTTTGACGAAGGACTTGTATCGATACCGGTCAGGAATTCGTCGGAGCGCGCCGTATACAAGCTGAAACACGACAAACTCGACATCATTCCGACACAGCGACTTGTGGGCAACCAGTTGCAGCTGGAATTACCCAGGAGCAACGAATTGGCGGAAGGGCAAACCATAGAGGGCGGCTACTACCAGTTGCAGGATAGTAAAGGCCGTACAGAGCGCCTGTTGGCTTTCAATCCGGGGCGGCAGGAGTCGCAGATGAATTTTTACTCAGCCACTGAACTGCGACAGGCGTTTGCGAATCAGCCCAACGTCGAAGTGTTCGATAGTATTCAGGATGGCGACTTTGTACAGGTACTGGAGCGTGAAAATCTGGGCCAAAGTCTGTGGAAATACTTCCTGATCGGCGCGCTTGGTTTTCTGTTGCTCGAAATCGGGCTTGTGCGGTTTATGCGGGGATAAACTAAACTTGGCTGAGTTGAGTTTCTGTCCCGGTTTCCGTGGGTACACAACCACCAGTTAGTTCAGCAGCCGGTATTCGTTGGGCGACTGCCCCACCCGCAGTTTAAACAGCCGGGTAAAATGCTGCGGGTATTTGAAGCCCATGCCGTAGGCTATTTCGCTAATCGACTTGCTCCGGTCGAACACCCGTTCTTTGGCCAATTCGATTACTTTGGTCTGGATGTATTCCTGCGCCGATCGACCCATTTCTTTCTTCACCAGATCCCCAAAATAATTGGCTGATAGGTTGAGTTTGTCGGCGCAGTAGCCCACCGTAGGCAACCCCAGTGTCCGAGGCTCGTCGGAGTCGAAATAATTGGCTAGCAGCGTCTCAAACCGAACCAGGACATTTTTATGGACATGGTCGCGACTGATAAACTGCCGGTCGTAGAAGCGCACGCAGTAATTCAACATCAGCTCGATATTGTTGGCGATAAGTCGTTTACTGTGCTTATCGATCGGGTAGGCCAGTTCCTCTCCGATTTTGCGAAAGCCCTCCAGCACCAGCACCCGCTCCCGGTCCGACAGGTGCAGCGCTTCGTTGGCTTCGTAACCAAAAAAACTGTACTCTTTGATGGGGTGGCTCAGACCGGTGCCCCGAATCAGATCGGGGTGAAAGGCGAGTGCCCAACCCGTTGGCTGTATGCTGTCGACGTTGTCTTCCTCCAGGCCGAACACCTGCCCCGGCGCGATAAATAACATGGTACCTTCGTCGTAGTCGTAATGTTTACGGCCATAGACCAGGGGAGCACATTTGGCTTCCTTTAGAAACACAATGTAAAGTTCCGACAGCCACCGTCCCGTCTGTACGGGAGTAGATTGCGACTGATCGAGAACGCAGACCAGCGGGTGCTGCACCCGTTGCCCACGCTCAGCAGTGAATTGAGCTACGGTTTGCAGTTTGCAAATCTTGTCCATCTATTGACGGTTCTTTTTGAGTGGTTTCAACGTAAAAGGCTCGCCAGGTGCCAGCACACGAACCCGGTCGGGATTGACAATCAGTTTCGCCAGCTCCTTCGGGTCACCGTTGAACGGCGTGAAGTCCGGCGCATCGACAGACCCCCAGTGGCACAGCAGCAGGGGCGTATTGGGATACGCATTGGCCACTTTCACCGCATTCGCCAAACCGAAATGCCACTCGCTATCCGAAAAATCGAAGAAGATGGCGTCGGGTGTTGGTCGGGTGAGGTGGTGATCGGCAATCAGGCGCGAGTCGCCGGGTGCCCAGATGATGCCGTCCTGGGTTTCAATCCAGAAGCCAGCACAGTCTTCGAGTTTGAAGAAACGCTTGCTGGTACCGGGATACGCATTCTGCCAGGGATGGTCGGCGGGCGTCACCGTCACCCGTACCGGGCCCACCCTGAAACGATCGCCAATTGCGTGGCCAACGGCGGACAACAGCTGATTTTTCATCAGCGAATCGACGTAAACTGTAGAATGATATGCGTTGGTGACGGGGGCCAGGTCGCGACACGTCGGCACGCTGTAGTGGTCGTTGTCGCTATGGGTAACCAGTACTGCATCCAGGTGCGGAACCGCTTTCGGCGCAATGGGCGGATCGATTAATACAGGCATATCGAACCCTTCCAGCACCGGGTCGACCATCAGAGTCGTACCCCGGCTATTAACCAGAAACCCGGCAAAACCCAGCCAGCGCACGGTGGTCTGCTTCGACGGCCCGAAGGCGGTGGCCCCAAACGGCTGTGCTTTCGGTGCTGTCGCCTGGTATCTCTTTACCGGTTTGGCCGCCCCGACCCGGCTACTGTCCACTGTCGATTGGGCATTGGCACTGCTGGCGAGTCCAATGAAAAAGGTAATGCTGGTGACTACGGATCGAAACATTATACTCCTGTCTTTTTTATCAGAAGCAAAATTCGACTGATTCCGCCAGCCGGGCTGTATACCAATTACTGAATTGCTTACCAGTATTACAGGATTGTCGGCGAACGTGGTTATTGGGTATGTAACTGACCACCAGACAAGCCGGTGTGTGCCTTTCCCGAAAAAGACCTTAAATCAGCTTGATGCTGATTGTTTTCGCTGTTTCACCGACGGTAATCTGGCAATCCGTGAACTTGGGAGCCGATATCTTCGGTTTAAAATTGGTGCTGAACCCGTACGGTTCTTTCGGAATACCCAGCATGTTTTTGTCCATCTTCCCATTTCCATTTACATCGTGGTAGATGGCAACTGCGTAATCGCCCGGCTCGACCGGAAACGTGACGGTTGCGCTTTCACCACTGATAGTCACCTTTTTTCCTTCGAATGGTTGCCCCTGCGGAAAGGATGTTCCGGGCTTGAAGACCGCGACGAAAAGATTTCCTTTCTGTTCCTGAACGTTCTGAACAGTAATTTTCAAACTGGATTTGGGCGCGACGGCAGGCGACAAAAGCGTAGGGAGTAGCCACGAGAGCGAAAGCAGCAAATGGGTCATGGGCATCGAGTTTTTATGGAAAACGGATTTATCTTGCGTTTATGATAGTACAGCTTCCGCCACCGCCAGCCAAACGATGGCTTGTCAGACCAGTTCCCGACTCTTCTGGCGAACGTGCGGCCATTGAATCGCTGACGGCGTCGCTGGGGGTAAGTCCGTTTCTGGCGGGGTTGCTGGTGCAGCGTGGCATTACAACGTTCGACGAAGCCCGTCTGTTTTTCCGGCCGGAGTTCACACACCTGCACGATCCATTCACCATGCGCGACATGGACCGGGCCGTCGAACGACTGAAGAAGGCCCTGCATGCCCCACAGCCGGAGAAAATCCTGATATACGGTGATTATGACGTTGATGGCACAACATCGGTAGCCCTGGTGTACAGCTTCCTGCGTACCTACCACGATCAGCTTGATTTTTATATTCCGGACCGTTACAAGGAAGGGTATGGTATTTCACGGCAGGGTATCGAGTGGGCGGCAGAAAACGGCTTTACGCTCATCATCGCCCTCGATTGCGGGATCAAATCCATCGATCGGGTCGCCGAAGCGAAAGCTCTGGGCGTCGATTTTATTATTTGCGACCACCACCGCCCCGGCAACGAACTACCCGACGCAGCCGCTGTGCTCGATCCTAAACGCAGCGACTGCGCATATCCCTACAAGGAGTTGAGCGGTTGTGGCGTCGGCTTTAAGTTGTTGCAGGCGTTCTGTCTGGATCAGGGTATCGATCTGGACGTACTTTATCCCAGCCTTGATCTGGTCGCGGTCAGCATCGCGTCGGATATTGTACCGCTGACGGGCGAAAACCGGGTCATGGCGTACTATGGGTTGAAGCAGATCAATAGTCAGCCCCGTACGGGACTGAAAGCCCTGATCAAGGTCGCCGGTTTCCGCAACACGCTCGACCTGACCAATGTCGTATTTGGGCTGGGGCCGCGTATCAATGCCGCCGGGCGCATCAAACATGCGAAAGCCGCCGTTCAACTGTTGCTGGCCGAATCAGACGAGGAAGCCGACGATTTTGCCTTCGCCATCAACAAACACAACAGCGACCGGCGGGTGTTCGACAGCACCATGACCGATCAGGCACTGGCGATGATCCGGCAGGATGAAACGCTGGTCCAGGCCAAGTCGACGGTACTGTTCGACGCTACCTGGCACAAAGGTGTGATTGGTATCGTCGCGTCGCGCTGCATCGAACATTTTCACCGGCCCACGATTATTCTAACCCAGTCCAACGACAAAGCCGCCGGTTCGGCGCGGTCGGTGCCGGGTTTCGACGTGTACGAAGCCATCGAGGAGTGCGCCGATCTGCTCGAACAGTTTGGCGGCCACACGTTCGCGGCTGGCATGACGCTGCCCGTCGATAACATCGACGCCTTTCGGAAGAAGTTTGAGGCCGTCGTATCAGCACGCATTCAGGAAGAGCATTTAACTCCGCTTATCGACATCGACCTGCCCCTCGATTTCAGCGAAATCACCGACAAGCTGTACCGCATCGTCAAGCAGATGGGGCCATTCGGACCGCACAATATGCAGCCGGTATTCGTAACCGAAGACGTGTACCTGGCCGCCGAACCGGTGATTATGAAAGAAAAACACCTGAAGCTGCAACTTCAGCAAAGCCGGACCGGGCATCAGCTCACGGCGGTTGGCTTCGGCATGGCGCAGTACGCGCAACAGTTGCAGCCCCGCAAACCGTTTTCTATCTGCTATCAGATCGATCAGAACGTATTCAACGGTACAGTATCGCTCCAGTTGATGCTGAAAGACATCCGGTGTGCCTAGCCGGGCTATTCCGGCGTGACAGCGTGGAAAAAACCCTGATCGTACGCGTCACAGTAAGCTTCGTAATCGGCTTTGACCTGCTGGGCATACGCGTGGGCGTAATCGATCAGCGGTTGCTGCCAGCGGGTATGATTCTGCCCAAAGTCGATTAGCTCATCGGCGATGGCCGACCCCTGACGACCACTCGCCCGCAGGTGTCCCCAACCGCACAACTGCCCCATCGTGGCAATCACGCTGAGTAGCTTACGCGGCTTGCCAATCAGATCATTCAGCGCAATGCGGTCGTCAACGGGTTGCAGTTCGCGCAATACGTACGACGTACCACCGGGGAGCGTAAGTGGATGCAGCAGGGCCGGGGAAGCCGCCTGTATGCGTTTCTGCACTTCGACAATACGCTGAGCTTCACTTGTCCAGGTCGGCTGCGCATCGCATAGCTGGCTTTGCAGCGACGATGGTACGGCCTGCTTTAGATCGAGCAGATATTCCTTCCCACGTTCGCCGTACCCCCTGACGAGCAGGATATACCGGTCGATGCCCAGACTGCCCGTTCCAGCCAGTCGATGCGCCATATCCAGCACCTCGAAGAAAGCAGGGTCGGGCTGCGTTTGTGCCCACACGCGTACGGCCGTCTCGATTCGCTGCCGGGTTTCGCTATCGGCCGGACTAATGCGCGCTGACCGACGGCGGAACCGAACTGTATGCTTTTTGTAATGCAACCGGCTTTTCAGAAACGCCCGCCGTTTCCGGCACTCAACCGTCCGCAAAAACCGCCCGACAATTCCCGTTGCCGTTTCCTGCTCCAGCGACCGGATGTATCCTTTGCCCAGCGTCGATGCATAGGTATCGATGAGCGTTTTCACCAGTTGCATTACCTCCGCGTCGTTTAGCTGCAGCGCACCGGCCGATACAAACAAGCTACAGGTAAGGCGGGCTAAATCAGCCAGATTGGGGGCCAGAATACTCTCGTCAAAGTCGTTCAGGTCGAAATACGCGACGCGGTTATTCGCTTTGAACGAACCAAAATTCTCGATGTGCAGGTCGCCCACATTCCACGTCAGCGGGGCTTGCCAGATAAACGAATCAGCCGGGATGTCGTTGTTGAACAGATGAGAGGTGCCGCGAAAAAAGCGAAACGCACTTTCTCGCATGGCGGCATATTTGTACGCAACAAACCGGGGATTGCGGTCCGCGTTGTACGAACGGATACGGTCGGGAACTGATAGACGGCTCATAATATTTGTTAATAAAGAGCGGTGGGGGTTACTGTCGGCTAAAATAGCTGGTAAACCCTGCCGATAAGTCACAACTTTGTCGGTAGCAAACTGGCTACCGACAAAATGATTTGTGTCGATCGCTAAGCACTAATCAAATGATTCTCAGAACCGAACACCTCATAAAAAAATACGGCTCCCGGCTCGTCAATAACGACGTATCCTACCAGGTCTCGCAGGGCGAGATTGTCGGTCTGCTCGGGCCAAACGGAGCCGGGAAAACAACGTCGTTTTACATGGCCGTTGGCCTGGTCAAACCCAATAGCGGCCACGTATTCATCGACGACGTCGACGTTACCGACCTGCCCATGTACAAACGGGCGCGGCTTGGGCTGGGCTATCTGGCGCAGGAAGCCTCCGTATTCCGCGACCTGACCGTCGAGGAAAACGTACTGGCCGTGCTGCAAATGACCGACCTGCCCAAACGGGAGCAGAAAGATAAAGTTGAAGAGTTGCTCCATGAGTTTAGTCTGACGCACGTCCGTAAGAGCAAGGGTAAAGTCCTGTCGGGGGGCGAACGTCGCCGGACCGAGATTGCCCGCGCGCTGGCCGTCGATCCAAAGTTTATCCTGCTCGATGAGCCATTTGCCGGTGTCGATCCGATTGCGGTGGAGGACATTCAAAGTATTGTTTCCAAGCTTAAACACCGCAACATCGGCATCCTGATCACCGACCACAACGTCAACGAAACACTGTCGATTACCGACCGGGCGTATCTGCTGTTCGAAGGCAAAATTCTGAAGCAGGGAACCGCCGAAGAACTGGCCAGTGATGAACAGGTCCGGCGCTTGTATCTCGGCCAGAATTTCGAGTTGAAGCGAAAAGTTTAAACGCCGTGGCCCCGATCAACTGATCGGGACCACGGCGTTTGACCGTCAGTTTATTACCAGCGGCCGTACCAGCCGGAGCGGGCGGGTGGTGGTGGCACCGGACGACCGTAGCCATAGTGCGGATGCGGGCGATAATAGGGCCGGCGATAGCCATAATTTACAGAGCAGGAAGCCATCGAAACCAGCAGCAAAACGGGTAGCACAAAGCGGCTTATAACGTGTTTGATCGTGTTCATGGTCGTAGGTTGTTTAAACCAATTACACTACTTTGAACACGGGTAAGCCTGTCCGTTTAACGCCAATAGTTGATTTAACGGACGTTTAACCGATCTGAAATCAGCGTTAAAATCACCCCAGCACTTCCCGTAACACCGGCAGCGATTTGACTTCGCCCAGCGAGTCGATATGTACGTGGTAGTAAGCCACCAGCGCGTCGAGCAGTTCGTTGCGGGCCGCGCGGCTCAGTTCAATGGGCGCACCGATCGGCAGTCGCAGCAGGCCGTTGAGGGCCTTATCCATGGCGTCGTCGGGCAGGAACGGCACGGAGTGTTCGCGCAGCTGATTTTCAAATTCGCGCGCCGATTCAGGGCCGAAACCCAGAAAGAACGACAGTTTGAGCAAAAACGACAGGTGGAAATTCTCGTAGTTGGTGCGGGCCTGCTCCAGAAACAGCACCGAGTCGATCAGAAACGTAAACAGCGTCGGACTGCTGGCCTCTTCTTTCAGCACTTTGTTCAGCATCTCCGTCACGAACAGGGCGATGGTCGACTTCGTGACCTCAAACGGCAGACTCTGAAACGGGAAACTGGTTTTCACTTCCGACAGCCGGTGCAAATCGCGGTCGTTTTTGTAGTACACGACCATGTCGAGCAGCGTCAGCGGTTGAAACAGCGCGATTCGGTTATTCTTGCTTTTGGCCGAACGCACCCCGTTGACGATGTAGCTCTGCAACCCGAACTCCTCGGTATAGACGCGGGAGATAATCGACGTTTCGCGGTAACGGATATAACTGAGGGCGATCCCCCGTGTCTTTTGCAGCATTTATTTTTTCGACAGGATTACAGGATTGACAGGATTTGATTGCATGCAGATGACGTTTTTATCAATAAAATCCGCGATCATCCGCCACAATCTGTGACATCCGCGTACAGTCAAATCCTGTCAATCCTGTAATCCTGTCAATACCCTAAGATACGTATTTTTCCACGAAGTTCTGGCTGAATTCCCGGATCTGATCGCGGATACGGCGGTAGTTGGCCAGCACTTCGTCGGGTGATCCGCTGCCTTTCGAAGGGTCTTCAAAGTTATGATGCAGCCGGTGGGTCCGGCCAATCCAGACGGGGCACCGCTCGCTGGCGCTATCGCATACAGTGATGACATGATCGATAGGAAGCTGGGCGTAGGTATCGACCAGATCAGACGTGTGGTGACTGATATCGACGCCATCTTCGGCCATCACCTGCACCGCTTTGGGGTTCAGCCCATGCGTTTCGACACCCGCACTCAGCACGTCAGCGCGGTCGCCCGCAAACCGTTGAAGATACCCATGCGCCATCTGGCTACGGGTCGAATTGCCCGTGCATAAGACCAGTATTCGTTGCTTTTCCTGCATGGGACAAAAATCGGTGGTTGTGCCCACAGTACAAGGGTGCGGAGTAAAAAACGGGCGTTGCTTCTTTTATCAGCAACAGGCAACTTCAGCTATGAAACTATATAAACTGTCAACTGGCGCTATTCTGGACGCAAACAGTCAGTTTTTCCAGATCGATACCGATTGGAATCAGCTCATCAACCGCGACGATTTACACGAGTATCTGAGCCAGTTGGCGACCAGCGCAACACCCCTGCCAGCCGCCCCGGACCTGTCGCAACCGCTGGCCCCTATTGGTCGGCAGGAAGTATGGGCAGCGGGCGTGACTTACCTACGGAGTCGCGACGCCCGTATGGAAGAATCGAAAAAGGCCGGGGCCGATAACTTCTACGACCGGGTCTATGACGCCGAACGGCCCGAATTATTTTTCAAATCGACGGCCGAACGGGTTGTTGGTCCCGGTGCGCCCGTGCGTATCCGGCGCGACTCGACCTGGAATGTCCCGGAGCCTGAACTGACATTGTTTGTCACGTCGGCGGGCCGGATTGTCGGCTACACCTGCGGCAACGACATGAGTTCGCGGAGCATCGAAGGCGAAAATCCGCTTTACCTGCCGCAGGCCAAAACCTACGACGGCAGCGCAGCACTCGGCCCCTGCCTGTACGTGCCGGAGCAACCCATTTCGCCCGATACGATGATGCACCTGACCATCGATCGGGCTGGGGAAACGGTGTTTTCGGGCGAACTGGCGATCAGTCAGATGAAGCGGCAACACACCGAACTGGTATCGTTTCTGTACCGCGAATGCTCATTCCCGCACGGCTGCTTCCTAATGACCGGTACGGGGCTGGTGCCACCCGACGCCTTTACACTGCAACCCGGCGATGTAGTCAACATCAGCATCGACGGTATCGGCACGCTAACGAATCCGGTAGGGTGATAACAGCGGGGAATGTGCATTTTTGCGCTTCCTTAGCCACGCTCCGTATGCAGACCATTCGTCACGTCACCACCTTTCTCGAAACCCTAGCCCCCCTCGCCTACCAGGAATCGTACGACAATGCCGGGCTGCTCGTGGGTGATCCCGACACAGCCGTGACGGGCATTCTGGTGACGCTCGACTGCATCGAAGCCGTTGTCGATGAAGCCGTTGCGAAAGGGTGCAACCTGATCGTGGCGCACCACCCGATTGTATTCAAAGGACTGAAAAAGCTGAACGGCAGCAATTACGTAGAGCGCACGATCATTAAAGCGATCAAAAACGACGTAGCCATCTACGCGACCCACACCAACCTCGACAATGTAACGGGGGGCGTTAATTTCATGATTGCCGAAAAGCTGGGATTGCAAAATGTGCGTATTCTGGCCCCTAAAACGCAGACGCTGATGAAGCTGGCGACCTTCGTACCGCTGGCCGACACCCAGCGTGTACTCGATGCGCTGCATAAAGCCGGCGCAGGTAATATTGGCAACTATAGCCATGCCAGCTTCCGGGTCGAAGGGACAGGGGCTTATCAGGCCGAAGCGGGGGCCAACCCGGTACTGGGCGAACCGGGCGAATACCACCGTGAACCCGAACACCGTATCGAGGTCATTTTTCCGAAGCATCAACAGCGACCGGTGCTGGCAGCGCTCCGAAAAGCCCACCCGTACGAAGAGATTGCCTACGACCTCTACGCGCTCGAAAACGCCGATCAGACCGTCGGTTCGGGCATTGTGGGCGAACTGCCGCAGTCGATATCAGATACCAGTTGGCTGGCCTATCTGAAAGCAAAAATGAACCTGCCGCTCATTCGGCACACCGCTTTACCGGGCAGACCGGTGCAGCGGGTGGCCGTATGTGGGGGGGCGGGCAGCTTCCTGCTCAACGATGCCATCCGGGCGGGGGCCGAGGTGTTTGTTACGGCCGATTACAAATACCACGAGTTTTTCGACGCCGACGGCCGGACAATCATTTGCGACATCGGCCACTACGAGAGCGAAGTATTCACGAAAGAGGTATTGGTCCGGCATTTAGCCAAAAAATTCGTTACTTTTGCGATAATTTTTTCCGAAACGGACACAAATCCCGTACGGTACTACGGCTAACCGTTATCCGGACCTGCGCAACCAGTTATCCGCCCCCGGTTAGTCACCATATACTTAAAAAACGCTCCGAATGGAACTTACGATTGCGCAAAAACTGGACGCCCTGCTGCATCTGCAATCCCTTGACTCCCAACTCGATGAACTCATAAAAATTCGCGGTGGTCTGCCCGAGGAAGTACGTGACCTCGAGGACGACATCGCGGGTTATGAAACCCGGATCGGTAAATTCCAGAGCGAAATCAAAACGCTGGACGAAGAGATCGAACGCAACCGGGCGGCCAAGAAAGACGCCGAGAAGCTGATCGCCAAGTACAAAGAGCAGCAGATGAACGTGCGGAACAACCGCGAGTTCGACGCGATCTCGAAAGAAATCGAACTGCAATCGCTGGAAATTGAACTAGCCGAAAAACGCACCAACGAAGCGCAGTTCCGCGCCCGTGGCAAAGACGAGGAAATCAAGAACACGCAGGGCCTGCTCAACGAGCGTAAGGAAGACCTGAAAGCCAAGAAGCAGGAACTCGATCAGATTACCTCGGAAAGCCAGGACGAAGAGAAAGAGATCATCCGGCAGAGCGACGAGCAGGCTACGACGATCGAACCACGTCTGCTGAACTCCTACCGCAAAATTCGTGGTAACGCCCTCAACGGCCTGGCCGTTGTGATGGTGAAGCGCGGGGCCTGCGGTGGCTGTTTCAACGTCGTACCACCCCAGCGCCAGGCCGACATCAAAGACAAGAAGAAAATCATCGTCTGCGAACATTGCGGCCGGATTTTCGCCGATGTCGAAGGTGTCCCCGAACCCGCTGCGACGGGTCGTGGTCGGTAAGTTGATCGCAATATGTACAAATAGTGCTAGTGGAAGGTCGCCCTGTGGCGACCTTCTGCGTTATCGACCTATGCGGCTGACATTTCTTTTTTTTCTCATTGCCCAACTAGCCCAGGCGCAGGCATTTACCTGGACACCCGGTCTGCAGCGTGCCTTCGCACAGATGCAACAGCTACAGGTGCAGCCCGCCCGCCAGCTACTCGCGCGCGAACCCGCCACGCAGTCGCCCGGTATCCGGCTGTTTCTGGACGACTACGCCGACATGCTGACGCTGACGACTTCGGATAACGACGCGCTGTTTGCCCAGCTAAGCCATCAGGAGGATGATCGACTCGACGCGCTCAAAAAACTCCCCGACTCCTCGCCCTGGCAGCGGGTATTACAGGCTGAAGTGCGGCTCCACTGGGCGTTTTGCAAACTCAAATTCGGCAAGGAAGTAAGCGCCAGCTGGGACGTTATCAAAGCATACAGGCTGCTTAGCGATAACCAGAAACTGTTTCCCGATTTCCTGCCAACCTACAAGTCGCTCGGTACCCTATACGTGATGATCGGGTCGGTGCCGGAATCGTACGCGTGGGTGGCGCGACTGCTGGGGTTGCGCGGCAGTATAGCGCAGGGCCAGCAGATGCTGCTCCGCGCCCGGCAGGACCCCGATTTCGGCTTGGAAGCCCAGCTCATCGATCTGATGGTACGGGCCTACGTGCTTACCTTCTCTCCTTCCGACGAACAGGCTCTGCATCAGCTTGTCGCCCGGCAACCAGACAACCTGCTGCTGCATTTTTTCGGCGCGACCATCGAGCAGAAAAGTGGCCACAGTGAACAGGCACTGGCGTACCTGACCAACCGACCCACCGGCCCGACGTATCTGCCCCTACCCATCGTCGATAATATCTTGGGCGACATTTACCTGCAAAAAAGCCAGTACGCCACCGCCGACGCCCATTTCGCGCGCTTCCTGACCGACTATAAGGGGCAGAACTTTCGTAAGGATTCGCAGTACAAACGTTTCCTGTGCCATTGGCTGGCTGGCTACCCCGACAGTCAGAGCCGACCGTTTCTGGAACGGGCACTCGCCAGCGGACGAACGACGGTGGAATCAGACAAGGCGGCTCAGCGATTTGCGGAAACGTACCTGAAACATGGAGCCACGCCCAACCAACCGGTGCTGATGCGCGCACGACTCGCCAGCGACGGTGGCTTTCTCGACAGTGCTCTCGCTTACCTACGCCCCTACACCGAAGCCCGGTTCGTTGGCCTCCCCGAAAAAGCCGAGTTCAATTACCGTATGGGCCGGATTCTGCAACGACGCACCCAACCCGACGCAGCTATCCCTTACTTCGTCCGGGCACTGGCCCTCAGCGACGCCTACGACGAATCACCGTTGTCGTTCGGCGCATCGTCGGCGCTGCAACTGGGGTATATCTACAAACAAAAGAACGACCGCACTACAGCACGGTCGTTCTTCCAGCGGGCCCTCGCCCAGAAAAATCACGAATACAAAAACAGCATCGACAACAAGGCCAAAGCGGGGCTCAGTGGTTTGTAATTCTGTCAACTGATGTTATCATCAAGAAGTGTCAATCGTTTTATATCGTTAAAATGCTTACGGTTCAACGTGTCTAACATAAGTCCGTTCGCCACAGCTGTTGCCGCGATAAACAAATCTGCCTTGTCAATACTTTTACGAAGCTTCTTCAAATCGCGTTGTATCTCAACAGCGACGCGCGCAGCCGTACTGTCGAGCGGGACGATACTGATCTCGGATAAAAAAGCATCCCAAAACGTTATCTGCACTTCAGTAGCGCCAGTATATATTTCAAATTCGGTTATTGTCGAGATAGCTAATTGGTCAAATTTCTCTGAGAGTTGAACGAGCCTTGTTTTTGACTTGTCTGTTTTACGAAAATAATCAATCAGCAGTGACGTATCAATCATCAAGACTCTGTCCGCCATTGGTTGATTGATTTACGAGTTTCTTCAATTACTCCGATTTCTTTTTCCGTTAAAACTGGTCCACTCAGCAGTAATTCGGTCAGGCGCGATTTTTCCTGAACAGGTTCTGTCTCCTCGGTCAGTTCTTTTTTTAGCCTAGCCTTCTGGGCAGGTGTCAATGTTTTGACGAGCGTTAGCAGTTGCCGGAAGGGTATTTGAACAGTCATTTCCATACACTCAAAATTAAGGATTTTGGCGATATAGCAATGGCCTAATGCAGTGACCAGCCATTCTATTAAATGCTCCTTCAGCACATCGTCGGCGCTGCAACTGGGGTATATCACAAACAAAAACGACCGCACTACAGCACGGTCGTTCTTCCAGCGGGCCCTCGCCCAGAAAAATCACGAATACAAAAACAGCATCGACAACAAAGCCCGGGCGGGGCTGAGTAGTTTGTAGTTTGTAGTTGGCTGCACTGTGAGAACTACAAACCACAAACTACAAACTACAAACTGAATATTACGCTTCCAGCGCGGCTACGCCAGGGAGGGTTTTGCCTTCCATGTATTCGAGCAAGGCACCGCCACCCGTCGAAACGTAGCTGACGCGGTCACCGTAACCCGCCTGGTTGACGGCTGAGGCTGAGTCGCCACCGCCGATGAGCGAGAACGCGCCGTTTTCTTCCGTCGCTTTCACAACGGCTTCGGCAATAGCGTTGGTACCTTTGGCGAAGTTCTCAAACTCGAATACACCCATCGGGCCGTTCCAGAGAATCGTCTTCGATTTCAGTACGACGTCTGTAAACTCCTTGATGGTTTCGGGGCCGATGTCAAGCCCTTCCCAACCATCGGGGATTTCGCCGGTAGCAACGATCTGCCGGTTGGCGTCGTTCGAAAAGTCGTCAGCGCATAGGTTATCGGCAGGCATATAAATCGCGACGCCTTTCTGTTTCGCTTTTTCGAGCAGTTCAAGCGCCAGGCCCTGCTTGTCGGCTTCGAGCAACGACTTGCCGATCTTGCCGCCCTGCGCTTTGGTGAATGTATACGTCATACCGCCACCGATGATGAAGTTGTCGACCTTATCGAGCAGCTTTTCGATGATCAGGATTTTGTCAGAGATTTTGGCTCCGCCCATGATCGCGGTGAAGGGCCGCTCGGCGTTGTCCAGAATCTTCTTTGCGTTGTCGAGTTCAGCCTGCATCACGTAGCCAGCCACCTTATCGGTGAAGAACTGCCCCATAACGGCCGTGCTCGCGTGGGCGCGGTGGGCTGTTCCGAAGGCGTCGTTGACCCACACATCGCCCAGCTTCGACAACTTTTCCGCAAAGTCTTTGTCGCCTTTTTCTTCTTCCTTGTAAAAGCGCAGGTTTTCGAGCAGCAGAATTTCACCCGGCTGGAGGGCTGCCGCCTGATCGATAGCCGACTGTCCGATGGCGTCATCGGCGAACTTTACGGGCCGGCCAAACGCAGCTTCGAGCGCGGGAAGAATATGCTTCAGCGAATATTTTTCTTCGGGACCACCCTTCGGCCGACCCAGGTGCGACATCAGGATAGCTGACCCACCATCGTTGACGATCTTCATGACCGTCGGGATGGTCGCTTTGATGCGTGTATCATCGGTGATGGTATACTGCTTGTCGAGGGGGACGTTGAAGTCGACCCGAACCAGGGCTTTTTTGCCCGCGAAATTGTAGGAATCTACGGTTTTCATGCGAGGGATATCGTCATGTTGGTTTGCGGACCAAACTTAGTTGTTTTATAAACAGGATTACAGGGCTTCAGGAATGGATGGCACGCGGATGACGCGGATTTTGACGGATTCCCTCAGATTATCCGTTGCTGCGACTAGCTACCCGGCCCGACCGCTTGTTCAAAGAAATCGGGTTAATTGGGCAATTCTGGCCGTAAAATCCTTGTCGTGGTGTATTTTTACGCATGAATTGGTACGAAGACGAGGTTAGGACGCTTGAAAAAAAACTCCGCAGTAGCCCATCCGACAGTGTAATTTTCTACGGTAGTTCAACCGTTCGGCTCTGGTCTGACCTGGCCCGGGATTTCCCCGATGTACAACCCATCAACGCCGGTTTCGGTGGCTCGACACTAGCCGCCTGCGCCTGGTTTTTCGAGCGGCTCATCGTTCCCGCTAACCCCCGTGCTGTGGTACTTTACGCGGGCGACAACGACCTCGGCGACAACCGACATCCCGAAGAAGTTTATTTGTCGTTCTGCGCGCTGGCCGCTAAACTCCAGCGTGATCTGCCCAATACCGACGTTACGTTTGTTTCGATCAAACCCAGCCCGGCACGCTGGCACATTGTCGAGCAGATTCGGACGGCCAACCGGTATATCGCCGACGAAATCAAGCGGTTGCCCCGGTTCTCGTTCGTCGATCTGACGTCTGTTATGCTGACACCCGATGGCAAGCCACGTCGGGAATTATATCAGCCCGACGGCCTACACATGAACCCGGACGGGTATGCGCTCTGGCGTCGCGAACTAACCACGCGGGTACCCGATCTGACGCACTAAAGCAGAGTCGATTATTTTACAATATCGTAATCTGCCGGGCCGGAAAAAATGCGGAACTTCACTCCATATCTCTGATCTGAGTATGCTTCGCGAGTACCAAAAATGGTTTAGTCCCTACCTGCAACGGGATATGGAGCTGCTGATCTTCGGACACAGCGGCACACCCGTACTGGTATTTCCGGCGCGTCGGGGTCGTTTCTACGACTACGAGGACTGGGGCCTGGTTGATGCCCTGCGCGAGAAGATCGAAAATGGCTGGCTGCAACTATTCTGCGTCGACAGTATCGACGCGGATGGACTCTACAGCCGCCGGATTCCGCCCCATGAGCGCGTACAGCGGCACGAACAGTACGAACGCTATATCATGGACGAGGTGGTGCCGCTGATGAACCACCGCAACCCGCAACCGTTTCGCATAGTCCATGGGTGCAGTTTTGGGGCCTATCATGCCGTGAATATTGCGTTGCGCCATCCACATCAGTTTCACAAAGTCGTAGCCCTGAGTGGCCGGTACGACCTGTCGGCTCCAGTAGCCGAATTCCGCGATCTGTTCGACGGCCATTACGACGAAACCATTTATTTCCATACACCCAATCATTTCCTGCCCAATATCCACGAAGAAGACCTCCTGGCCGCGCTACGCCGGATGCAACTGGTGTTGACCGTCGGGGAAGACGATCCATTCCTGGAAAGTAATCAGGCACTTAGTCAGGCACTGCAAACCAAGCAGGTCAACCACGAGCTACACTACTGGCAGGGACGCGCTCATCAGGCCACCGATTGGCAGAAGATGGTGCAGCTGTACTTGTAGGGTTTACCCTTCGACATTACTATGAAACAAAAACGCCGGGCTGCAGCCCGGCGTTTTTGTTTTGCTTATATGCTTGGACTTTCACCCAATATCTTGTCTATACGGCCACAGCGGGCGTGCCCCGGCTGATGGCGAGCAACGCATCGCGGCCCGTGTTCCAGCGGTGCAATACGTTGGCCTCGCGGACAGTCTCGGGCGAGCGGGCAATATCGGCCTGCACGTAGTAGTCGGTCATGCGCTCAGTCATGTGGCTGACGATGCTTTCCGTACTGCCCGACGTAATCAGCGAAGGGGCTTCGATTGCCAGCTGAATCAGGGCATCGGCGATGGCATACGTGTAGAATGCGCAGTCGATATCCTGATGCCGGACGGGAACACCGTCGTGCAGACGCTGTAATTTCACACCGGCATCTTCCAGTCGCCCGGAAGCAAGTGCTTCACCGGCTGGCTGCGGGAATACCGAGTCAATCTTATGTTTGAACGAATGCCACCAGGGAGGTGTCCCTTCGGGATTCAGTGTATCGCAAAACAGAATGCGCTGCGGTGTATCGGGTTGTGATGAATGCATCAGCAGCAGGGCCGCACCAAGGTGGCGGTCGTCGGCTGCGTGACGCGTCTGGATGATGAAGCAATGGTATTGATCGTCGCCCTCGGCCTGCAATTGTGTGGTCTGGGCTTTTACCAGTTCCATGGCCTCGGTCATATACGCTTTGGTGATGACGTGTACGGGCAGTGTAGCCTGTTGCTTCGATGCCTGCGTGGTTAACTTCTGGCCCAGCAGCGATAGCGCCGTCCGGTCTGACCGGCGGGTACCGAAGTAATAGCCAATGTCTTCGCGCCCTTCGCCGGGGGGCAGATCGGCCAGGCCAATCGAGTCGCCGTAATCGCCTTGCCGACTGGCGGGACTGTAGCGAAACGGCACTTCAAGGTGTTCGCGGTGCGCGGCCAGGTTGTAAATACGTCGTTCAAAACGAGCCAGCAGTGGTTCGTAGTGATCGTCCGTGAAACACACCTCGCTGGCCGGGCGCATCAGGTGCCGGGCGATAGCGTCGTTCTGAAGCAACAGTTCCAGCGCGTCGTCCTGATGATGCTTGAAAAACTGCCGCAGGGCTCCCTGTTCAACGAATTCCTCGGAGTCCGTCAGCGCATCCGGACTGCGATCGCTACCCGGTACGGTTCCCTGCGCGATCCAGTCGAGTAAATACTGTCTGACGGCATTGTCGAAGGCCAGATTGGCGGCTTCAGCCTGCCCCTGCGTACACACCCGCTGGTCGACTACCGGGCTGATAACAGGCAGAATCTGATCGGTTGCAAGTGGATTTAAGACGCCCATGCTCAACTGCTGGGCCATAGTTATACAAATGGTGAATGCGCTATCCGGCATTGATCGGGTTTGTGAAAATAAGGTTATAACACCCCACAGCCGTATGCTACGGAGTTCACTAAGTAACGGTACAGGTGGTGACGAAAGCCGGGAGGAACCAGCCTGGGAGAGCTGAATACAAAACTGCCCTGAAAATACAAGGATTTTCGCGTTTTACAGCGTTTCAGGGGCCGTTTCGCAAAAAAATAACATCGGTAAACAGACAATCGTTCACCGATTTGATCTGTGTTTTTCGCTACGACAGCTAATACGATTCGCCAGCTCCGCCACCACCAAATTTTCCACCTTCGGGGCGTCCGGTCGGATGAGGAGTGGTGGGCGTATTTTGCCCGGTCTGCCTGGCTATCAGCAAACTTGAATCCAGCCCGCTTTCGGACGTACTATCCTCATCGGGCGCGTCGGTGAAGCCGTGGGTGGGTATACGCAGGTGCCGGATACCCAGCACGGCCAGTCCGATCATCAATAGCCCGCCGATAGTCAGGGCGACATTGGTCGGTACGAGGTGCCAGTAGGCATGTACCGTCGCGAAAGCACCGGTCAGACCCGCCAGACCGAGAATGAGCAGCATCCGATCGCGCCGGGTGGTGCCGAGCCACAGATACAACAGCGGCAGGGCAAACGTCAGTACCCAGAACAGACCCGGCAGTGCCAGTGTACCGGGGGCACGCAGGGGTTGATTTTGTAGATCGTCGAGTTGCCGCACCGAATCAGCCAGCACGCCGTTCAACTCGCGCACCACGTAATAATTACTGCTGATAAGCAACATCGCCAGCGCCAGCCATTGTCCTAAATGCAGTCCGTCAAGATAGTAAGTCGTCTTCTCCAGTCGCAGCAGCCAGGTTGATAAACCATACAGCGCTACCGACGCGACTATCATGGCATATGGTAACAGCGCACGGCCCGCGTCGGTGTGGAGCGTTACGTTATATACCAGCGTGTAAGCCGTCATCAACAGCAAAAAGGCAATGAGCGTATCGCCGTAGTACCAGAACACCAGCACCAGCACCGGCAGCGTAAGCAGGCAATGCGTACTGAGCGATACCCCTTCGGGAATGAACTGGTTCAGGCCGAAACCAACGAACGCCGTGGCCATAACCACAAACGCATTGTCGACTCCATTCCGGTACAGCATCCGCCGGTTTATCAGCACATTACCCACCACGCCCACCACCAGTCCGAAGCCCGCGTTGACCAGCCCGTAGGCCAGCCGGTCTTCCTCGACGGCCGACGCAAACGGCAGCACCAGCAGATACACCGCCAGAATAACGACCGTCGTAAACAGAAACAGGCCGATCTCGACGTAGCTGTTCGTTTGCAGAAAACCCACCGGATAGGTCGTTTGGGCAGTCGCCTGCTGCGCATCGGTCAGGAAACCCAGCCGATGCCAGCGATCAACCTGCTGCAACACATCCCGGTTGTGAATCCACGCTTGGTTGTAGGCCCTCATGCTGTCGTTCGCTTAGTGCCGGTCAGTTGCCGGATTAGGTAGGCAATCAGGGCAATACCAGTCACGATGAAGTACCAGTAGTACCAGCCTTCGCCCCAGTTGGTCGGGTGCAGGTACGTGAAAAATAAAAACGTCAGACCGATGTACCCGTAGACGGTCGCCATGAGCAGAAACAGAAACGATCCGCCTGCGCGGTCTGAATGGGTACGTCGTTCGGAGCGGGCGTACAGATCGAGCGCGACGCAGGTAACGGCCAGGGCCAATGCGTAAAGCACCCGCTGTTCGCGAAAATTGAATAGTCCGCCCAGCAAAGCGATCAGCAGCAGGTTACCGGCGATGGTCAGGTAGGTATAGGTAAAGTGGGGCTTGATACGACGCCGTTCGAGCAGCAGGGCCGCGCCGATCAGCAGCAGCGATAAGCCAATCGCCGACAGCACCGTCGGCTGGGCAAAAAAGTTGGTTTTCAGGTACAGATTCAGCGGCCTCACCGTTACCCCTACCCACGAAATCAGGGCCGTCAGTGCAATACCCAGCACCCCCCGGTGGTCGAAGCGGTACGCCAGCGGCAGAAACAGTAGTGCGGGCAACAGCGTCGCCAGTCCGTAGCGGGTACCAAAGGCGGTGTACTGATACTGCGCGTAGCCTTCCAGCGTCAGAAACAGCAGGCAGAACAGTAGCAGCGCATAGTCGGTAAACGCGGCCCGGTCGGTCACGATACCCGTCGACCAGGCGGGTCGGTTCAGCCAGGCATAGGCCAGACAGCCGATGCACCCGGCGGCCATCGCCAGCAGTAACAACCCATGCCCGATCTGATCGAAGTTAGCGTAAATCAGGTAGCCCAGCCCCGCACTCAGCGCCGTAATGCCGACGTAGAGCATCGACCGCAGTTCGCCGTGAATCGACACCGGTTTTTTGCGCTCATACTCAGCCACTACCACCTGCTGTTCGGGCGACAGGATGCCTTGTCTGATTAACTCATTCAATACGTCATCTGGGGACATATCAGGCCGTTTTTTTGTTCTTTTTATAACCCCGGACACCCGCTGCTGTGGGGCATCATGTCCGTTTACTCAACGCCGGAGCCGGGCCTCCGAAAATCGCTGTTTGCATGGTTGGACGCCAGAAAGTTATCCTGACCCCTCGGTATTACCTCGACAATTTCCGCTACGTGCTGGACTTCGTCAAGCGGTTGTACGGCAATTTGCTGAACGATTCGGAGCGGGAATTTATTCGCCGGTTCGACGCCCTCAGTCTCGACGCCCAGAGCTTGTATGTGCGGCTCAGCAACCGCAAAGGACTCTTTTTTAGGCTCAATAAACTAAACTATACTGAAATTATCGACTTGCCGGGTGCCGCTGATGCCCTGCTGACTGCGGGCTTTATCGACCGGCTATCCGCGCACCACGAAGCCATGAGAGAGGCTGCGCTGGGCGTTTTTACCAGGCCCGAACTACTCGACCTGCTGCCGTTTGAGCCGGAGGAACTGCGGCAACTGAGCAAGGAGAAGAAAGAAGGGGTAACGCGTTATGCCCTGAACGAGCTGGATTTCGGCGAGATCGTCACGGCGCTGTCGACCCGGGAGCTGGTTGTGAAGCTCAACTTCGAGGCCGAAGACATGATGGTCAAGTACCTGTTTTTCGGCAACCGGGGTGGCAACATGACCGAGTTTGTGGTACGCGACCTGGGCATGGTCAACTTCGAGCGGTACGACGAAAGTCAGATGACGGCCCGTTTCCGTACGCGCAAGGAAGTGGAAGACAAGCTGCTGATTTCGCTGACGGCCGAAACGTTTTACGAGCAGAAAGAAGCCGAATTACCCGCCGAAGACACCTACAACTGGTTTTTGAACTGGAACGAAACCCGGCCCGAACTAAGCGACATCGCCATTCCGGGGTATCAGAAGCTGGTGTGCCGCGTGGGGGCTCACCTCGAACGGCAGAAGCTGCCCGAACAGGCGTTGGCGGTGTATGAACTGTCGGATCGTGTACCGGCCCGCGAACGGCGCGTGCGGCTGCTGTATAAAAACGGCTCCGTCGAAGAAGCCCTGGCCCTGTGCGACGAGATTGCCGTAGCCCCGCTCAACGCCGACGAACGCTATTTCGCCACCGATTTTCGGGAGCGGATTCTGGGCCTGAGCGAGAAAAAGCGCACCCGTAAAGCCACGACGCGCTTCCTCTCCGACGCCGAAAGCGTGCCGATTCCGGCAGCTTACCGGCACCACGTCGAAGCGGGGGTGATGAACTACTATCTCGAACGGGGCCACGACGCGGCTTTCACCGAGAACTATCCGTGGCGGGGGCTGTTTGGGCTGGTGTTCTGGGACATCATTTACGACGCCAACGTATCGGCCATTCACCACCCGCTGCAACGCGCTCCGTCGGATTTTTACCTGCCCGAATTTTACCGTCGGCGCGAAGACCTGTTGAAAAAGCGACTAGCCGAACTAACGACCAAAGACGACTGGCGACGCCATACCGGCCGGACATTTAACGCTAAATACGGCATCACCAACTTGCTGGTCGACTGGTCAGACGAGTTGATGACGCTGGTCCTGCGCATTATCGACCTGCTGGATATTGAGCAGCTGCGGCTGATTTTGCTTGAAATGGCCCGCAACGTCCGGGAGCATACGCGCGGCTTCCCCGACCTGCTGGTCTGGACCGACGACGGGCAGTATTCGTTTGTCGAAGTCAAATCCCCCACCGACCACCTCGGGCCGCAGCAACTGCACTGGCTGGAGTTTTTCCAGACCATCGGCGTGCAGGGTAAAGTCAACCGGGTGATCTGGGAAGCTTTGTAGCGTTTGAGGATTGTGTAGCCTGGACCGGTCCGCCGGCGCGGGTCCACGTCCGGGTGCCCGACAGGGCAACTACGTCAGGCGGATGCTTTTTTGGTCGCTGTCGCGCCCACCCGGGCGTGGACGTCCAGGCTACGAGTAGCCCAGACGTCCACGTCTGGTGCCCGTCAGGGCAACTACGTAAGATGGCAGCTTCTAGGGCGGCTGATTAGGGCGGCAGTTTTTTAGGGCGCTGCCGCGCCCACCAGACGTGGACCCGAGCCGGCGGACCGGTCTGGGCTACATAGCCTAGTCTTTGGCTTTTTCGGCTGCCGGGTGCAACGTCCCCCGCGCCATGATCTCGGGTTTGGCTTCGGCGGTGGTGTAATGCAATAGGGTAGCCGTCGGCAGGGACACTTGCGGGTTCTTGACCACGACCAGCCGGTACGACTGCTTGCCGACGATCAGGTTTTGATACGACAACTGCGGACTGGGCGTTTGGGGCAGACTCCAGTTGGCAATTGGCTCTTTGGTCACCACCGCGATCTCGTCGTTAGACAGACCGGCGACCGTTGTATCAGGGGTAAATTCCTTGTTGGTGATGCCTTCGATCAGCTTGACCAGGGCCGGGGGTGCGGTGTGGGCAGCAGGTGCCGTCTGGGCATAGGCCGTACCGGTCAGCAGGGCACCCAGTAGAAACAGCAGTCGGTTCATAGCGTAAGTCGTTTACTTAAAAACTTCTTAAAACTGAACCGACTCCTACCGAAATAGTTTGTTGTTGCTATGGGTCAGCGCTTTTCGGCGTACGTCTTCGCGTCGGTAGCGGCTGGTGCCCACTGTTGCAGGAATTCGGCGACGAGTTTGGGGCTATGCCCTTTCCCTTCTTCCAGATAGGCTGAGTTCTGGGTGTGAATACGGTTGCCTTTTTCATCGAGCACCACAAAGACCGGGAAGCCGAACCGCTGCGGATACCCCAACTGAGCCAGGGTTGCTTCGTTCTTGTTTTCCGGACTGTAATTGACGTGTACCACTTCGTAGTTCTGGCGCAGCAGGCGGCTGAGCGTCGAGTCTGTCGTGGTCAGGTTGTTGAAGCGAAGGCACCAGATGCACCAGTTTCCGCCCAGTTGCAGCAGCACATGCTTACCGTCTTTTCGGGCGTTGGCAACCGCCGTTTTTATGTCCTGCTGGGCGTCGGCCTGTGGGTTGTAGATAGGTGGGGCCGACTTACCGGTTTCCTGCGCCCAGCCGGTATTCAGGAACGTCAACAGCAGTCCCGCGATCAGTACCAGTCGTTTCGGATTCATAACAGATTGTGTATTAGAAGCCCTGCAAGTTAATATCGTCGGAGGGTAGTATCTCGACGCGCTTACCCATCTTTTTCTGAATGATTTTGAAATGGTGCTCGTCGTCGGGCGTAACCAGGGAAATCGCTTCGCCCTGCGCGTCGGCGCGGCCCGTCCGGCCAATCCGGTGAATGTAGTCTTTGGGCGAACGGGGCAGTTCGAAATTGATAACATGCGGCAACTGCTGAATATCGATCCCTCTGGCAATCAGGTCAGTAGCCACCAGTACGGGTAACTTACCAGCTTTGAACCGGCTCAATGCATCGGTACGCGCCCCCTGACTTTTGTCACCGTGAATGGCAGCCGCCTGAATCCCATTCTTGGTCAGCTTCACCACCAGATTATCAGCGGTACGGGTCGATGAAACGAATACCAGCACCTGTTTCATGGCGTTGTGCTTAATTAGATAACGTAGCAACGGCCCCTTTTTTTCCAGCTCGACGCGGTACGCCCGCTGACTGATCTGCTCAATCGACTGCTCCGGTTCGGCAATGTCGATCAGGACGGGATTGCGAAGCAGGTTGTTACGAATATCCTGAATGGCGTCGCCCAGTGTGGCCGAGAACAACAGCGTCTGCCGCTGGCTGGGCACCTGCGCCAGCACCTGATTCATTTCCTCGGCAAAGCCCAGGTCCAGCATTTTGTCGGCTTCATCGAGCACCAGCGTATCGACAGTCGAGAGGTCGGCCGCGTTCTGATCGATCAGGTCGAGCAGCCGACCGGGCGTAGCGACCACGATTTCGGCGTTGCGCAGGGCAATCATCTGCGGGTTGATCGACACCCCGCCGTAAGCGGCCATCGTTTGTAGCGGCATTGTCAGATACTCGCTGAACGTCTGGAATACCTCGGCTACCTGCACAGCCAGTTCGCGGGTCGGTACCAGTACGAGCACCCGCATCACCCGGCGACGGGTCGCTTTGCGGGTCGTGAACAGCTGAAGAATCGGCAGTACAAAACTGGCCGTTTTACCAGACCCGGTTTTGGCAATGCCCAGTATATCGCGCCCGGCCAGGATAGCCGGAATGACCTGTTGCTGGACGGGGTACGGCTGCGCATAGCCCTGTTCGGCGACGGCATCTGTCAGTGCGCCAGACAGTCCGAGCGCGGCAAAAGGAGAGATTGTTGTCAATTGAAAATCAAATTTGTTCACGAAAACTCCGTCACTGCTTTTTTTAGTCCGACGTCAGGAAAAATGACCGAAGTAATCACTAACCAACTGAATTCGCGGCCAAATCGTGCTGCTTCAACTGATAAAGTCAGATAGTCTTGACGCAGGACTACCGTCATTTAAACAGGCAATTTCGTCTTTCGCCCCCTTCCTGACAGGCTTTGCGACTTTTAACCGTATTTTTAGGTTGCAACCAACCTCAAACACTGATTCAACAATGCGACTTCGACCGTTACCTATTCGACTGTGGGTATGGCTGTTTCCAGCCCTGCTGACGTCCCCGGCGCTCATCGCGCAGGACACGCCCACTTACCAGACGCCCCCCAAAGTGCTGGCCGATCTGGTCACCGTACCGCCCACGCCGACCATCAGCGTGTCTGACAGGGGCGACGTGATGCTGATTATGGAGCAGGCTGGTGCGCCCGAGATTGCCGAACTGGCCCAGCCCGAACTCAAACTGGCCGGTCTGCGGCTCAACCCCGCCAATAACGGCCCCAGCCGGATGCGGTATATTACAGGGCTGAAGCTGAAAAAAGTATCGGGTGCCAAAGACGAGACGGCACTGACGGGGCTGCCCGAAAAACCGCTCATCAGCTACGTACAGTGGTCGCCCGATTACAGCAAAATAGCGTTCGCCCACTCGACGGACGAGCATATCGAACTCTACGTGGCCGACGTCGCCACGGGCAAAGCGCAGCGCGTGGGCACGGCTTATCTGAACGCTACACTCGGCACGCCCTTTCACTGGCTTTCCGATAGTAAAGGACTAATCACCCGCATCGTACCGACAGGGCGCGGCAGTGCACCGGAAGTGAGCCGCGTTCCGGCTGGCCCAACGACGCAGGAAAACGTCGGCGGCAAGCGCGGGCAGGCGCCGACGTATCAGGATCTGCTCAAAAGCCCGTCCGACGAAAAACAGTTTGCCTTTTACACGACCGCGCAGGTGGTACGCATGGGGATCGACGGACAGACAACGAACATTGGACCGGCGGGTATTATCGCGTCAGCCGATCCGTCGCCGGATGGAAAGTATGTCATGATCGAGACAGTGCATACACCCTTTTCGTACCTCGTGCCGGTCAGCCGGTTTCCGCTGCGTACAGACGTCTTTGCCGTGGGCGGTTCGCTGGTGAAGATGCTGAACGACGGGCCGTTGCAGGAAAGCGTGCCCTACAGCGCCGACGGTGCGCCCACCGGACCCCGCAATTACAACTGGCGGGCCGACGTTCCGGCATCGGTCTATTACACCGAAGCGCAGGACAAAGGCGACCCGAAGGTAAAAGTTGACGTCCGCGACAAAGTCTTTCTGGTTGATGCGCCGTTCAGCGGTCAGCCAAAGGAAATTTACGCGGCTCAATACCGTTTCGGTGGCTTCGAGTGGGGCAACGCAACAATGGCGCTGGCGAGCGAGCGCTGGTGGCAGAGCCGCAAGAGCCTGACTAAAACCGTTGACCCAACCAACTGGCAGACGGCCGTGCTGTTCGACCGGTCGTACGAAGATCGCTACAGCAACCCCGGTCAGCCCGACACACGCCACAATCAGTACGGCTACGACGTACTGAACCTGCTGCCCAACAACGAGATTCTGATGCTCAACGGACAGGGATCGTCGCCCGATGGCGACCGGCCGTTTGTCAGCCTGCTGAATCTAAAAACAAAGAAAACGACGGAACTGTGGCGGTCGCAGTCGCCGTATTTCGAGCGACCCGTTGCCGTGCTTGATGCGGCCAAACGGTCAGTGCTCGTCACCCGCGAAACACCGGACGAAAGCCCGAATTATTACATAGCGAATCTGCTGACGAAGGGCAAAAAAGTGGCGGTACCAACGCAGGTAACGTTCTTCCCTCACCCCTACCCGCAACTCAAAGGCATTCAAAAGCAACAGCTTCGGTACAAACGTCCTGACGGCGTCGACCTGACAGCGACGTTGTATCTGCCAGCCGGTTACAAAAAAGAACAGGGGCCGCTGCCGACATTCTTGTGGGCGTATCCGGCTGAGTTCAAAAGCAAGGATGCCGCCGGACAGGTATCGGGATCGCCCTATCAGTTTAACCGCATCAGCCCGATGGGCGCGGCTTTGTTTGCCACGATGGGTTACGCCGTACTCGACAACGCCAGCATCCCGATCGTGGGCGAGGGCGACAAAGAACCCAACGACACCTACGTGCTGCAACTGGTATCGAGTGCCAAAGCCGCCATCGATGAGGGCGTCCGGCTGGGCGTGGTCGATTCGAGCCGCGTGGGCGTAGGTGGTCACTCCTACGGCGCGTTTATGACCGCCAACCTGCTGACACACAGCAAGCTGTTCAAAGCGGGTATAGCCCGGAGTGGTGCCTACAACCGGACGCTGACGCCCTTCGGTTTCCAGAACGAGCAGCGCACGTACTGGCAGGCTCCCGACGTCTACAACACGATGTCGCCCTTCCAGAACGCCGACAAAGTAAAGACACCGATTCTGCTGGTACACGGCGAAGCCGACAACAACACGGGCACATTCCCGATTCAGTCGGAGCGGTATTTCAACGCCCTGAAAAGCTTCGGCGTCTCGACCCGACTGGTGCTGCTGCCCTACGAAAGTCACGGCTACACGGCGAAAGAATCACTCCTGCACATGCTTACCGAAATGAATGGGTGGCTCGATAAGTATGTCAAAAGTCCGTCAGCCACAGCGACGAAAACCGGTGCTCAACCCGCGAAAATGGGGGGCGGGAAGTAAGGCGTAATTATTACCCTCACGGCATCGGCCGCCCGGCCCTCACCCCAACCCCTCTCCCAGAACGGGAGAGGGGCTTTTTTGTAGCCCAGACCTCCCGGCCTGGAGGCCGACAGGCCAACAAAGCTGCCGCCTACCATAGCTATGCTAGCAACTGCGCAGGCCATTTGTGTAGCCTGTAAAATGTAGCCTGGACGTCCACGTCCGGGTGCCCGCCAGGGCAATTATTCGTGGCGGCAGCTTTTTTGGCCTGACGGCCACCCGGACGTGGACCCGCGCCGGCGGACCGGTCCAGGCTACACAGCCATCGGCCACGCTCATTACCCAATCGTAGCGGCTCCTTCGCCGGGTTCGGTGGGCTGTGTTTTCTGGGCGGTGCTGCTGCGGGTTAACGAGACAACCGCAGCCGTCAGAATCAAGGTCGTCATGACCCAGTACACCGTTCGCATACCACGTAGCTGGGCCACAGTGTCCAGCGGACTGGTGGCATGGGTCACGGCGTAGCGGTTGCGGATACTGTACCAGACGGCCGCGCCCATCGCGATACCGACGACCAGCCCCATGTTCCGCATAAACGCAATGATGCTACTGGCCACCCCGCGCTGGGCCAGCGGAGCCGCGTTGAGCGCGCTGCTGCTGTTGGGCGACTGAAACAGGGCAAACCCAAAACTGACCAGCGCACTCCGCCACACCACGTCCTGCCAGACCCAGTCGGATCGCAGAAATGAAAACGCAAAGTAGCCAGCGGCCGTTATCAGCAGCCCGGCACTTGACAGCCAGCGTGTCGGTACGCGGCTCGACAGGTAGCCACCGATGGGTGCAATTACGCTGAGCGTCAGCGGCCCGGCCAGCAGCGTCAGTCCGGCTTTCTGCGGGGTAAAGTTCAATAGCTGTTGCAGAAAAAACGGAATGACGAACAGGTTCGCTCCCGACGCCACGAAGCCCAGCCAGGCGGCTACGATGGCGGCCGTGTAGGGTTTGATACGAAACAGACTCAGTTGCAGCATGGGCAATGGCGTGCGCGATTCCCATATGAAAAAGCCCGTCAGCAAAATTACACCGACGCTCAGCAGGCCCAGTACGCGCGGGTCGGTCCAGCCGTAGTCGGGCTCAGGGCCGAAGTCCAGCCCGATCAGCAGCGTCGTCACCCCGACCAGAAACAGCCCGGCCCCGACCAGATCGAAGGGTTTTCGTTCCTGCGTTGGGCTATCAGGCAGCACTACCCACGCCCGCCAGATGGCAATCAGCCCGACGGGTACGTTGACGAAGAAAATACTCGACCAGCCAAACCGGCCCAGCAGCAACCCACCGATCACCGGTCCCGCGCTGGCACCAGCCGCGACGATTGCCCCGACCAGTCCCAGCGCCTGCCCGCGTTCGCTCGGCGCAAAGGTGTCGGAAATAATGGCCGGGCTAATCGCAAACAGCATCGACGCACCCAGCCCCTGCACAATCCGCGACGCAACCAACCACTCGACCGAATCCGATAACCCGCACAGCAGCGAGCCGATCACGAAGATGACGAATCCCGCAATGTACATTGGTCGGCGACCCAGCCAGTCGGAGAGTTTGCCCATGATGAGCAGCGTACTCGTGGTCGTCAGCAGGTAGCTCAGCACGACCCACTCGACACTATCGCCCGCATTGAGTTCGCGCCGGATGGTGGGCAGGGCGATGTTGACGATGCTGCTGTCGAGCGTCGACATAAACGTACCGAAGGCCAGCGTAGCCAGTACGAGCCATTTGTTGGGCGTTGTCGTTGTTGGAGAAGTCGTTACCACGGGGCGTAAGTGAATGGGCACTGATTCGGTAACTGCCCGTAGCCCCCGTTGTTTTAATCCCTTACTTCTGACGCTATACCACCAACTTTACCGGGGCTGATGCGTTGTTTATAGCAAACTGAACCCCGCTATGATTACGACCCTCGATACCAAAACCGCCCTCGTCCAGATCGATATGCAGCACGGCCTCGTCAGTGGCGACAAAGCCCACCCGACGCAACCCATCATCGATAACATTACCCGACTCCAGACGGCCTTCCGGCAGGCGGGTTTGCCCGTGGTGATTGTTCACGTCGAACCGATTGGCAGTCCGGCGTCGGTCGTTCGGTCGGAGCGCAACCAGTTTCCGAAAGACGAAGCCGGGCAGCAGCAGATGCTTACCCAAATGCAGACGAACCACTTTTTCGACATTGTGGAACCGCTGACCCCACAACCCGGCGATGTAACGATCACGAAAGAAACGTGGAACGCGTTTTTCAACACGCCCCTGCACGACGAGTTACAGCAGCGGGGCATCACCGGCATCGTTCTGTGCGGCATCTCGACCAGCATCGGTGTCGAAGGCACGGCCCGCTCGGCCAACGAACGCGGTTACAACATCAGCTTCGCCACCGACGCCATGACCGATAACGCACTCGACGCCCACAACTACAGCCTGACATATATCTTCCCCCGCATCGGCGAACCCGGCACCACCGACGAGATTATAACCAAACTGAAGCATCGATAAAGTACGTGCAGGCTGTCAGCGCGTCGGCTTACCGTTTCTTGTACTGCTCTTCAAAATCGACCGGTGCCCAATTTGGCAGACCCACCGCAGCCGGTCGTTCGATCAGAAACCGCCCTGTCTGCGTATCGATAATGATGGTGCGTGTGTCTTTATTAACGATCGCCTGATAACGTTGAGTCGGCCAGCCAGTCTGGTTCTGTTGCACAGGGTCAGCAGTTGGTTTGTTAGCCATCAGCAGAACAGCCGCTACGGTCAGTGCGCCGAGACCGAAGGATTTGAAATCAATGGTCAATGAAAGGGTTTTCATAGCATTTAGTTTCTGGTAAAACGCAATAGAAACAGAGCCGATCATCTACGTTCAGTACGTCGGCAGGCACCGCAGCTAGTTGACAGTAAGCATTTACTCATTGTTTACACGTACCGCAGCCACCCCTGTTCGGGATGCGCTGTTCTGTAACGTCCATACCAGCGGCACAGTGGATACAGCCCGGTAACTATACTCAGCCAGATGACGTAGACAACGGGCAGCGACACCCCAAAACCGGGTGGTCTACCAAAACTCAGCGTACCGATGACCAGCGAATAGCCCTGCGCGTACACCATCCCGATCATCGCCAGCTTGACCAGGTACCAGTGCAGCAGGTAATAAAACATTGGTACCGTACCGTAAACACGCAGTATACGGGTCAGGCGATTGTCGACTCCGTCGGCCCAGGCCAGCAGCAGGGCCATGATGCCGAGCATCAACAAGGCGTACAACAGCGACGGCGGATACTTGCTGACGTTCAGAAACGACAGTACCGTAAACAGGCCACTACGCTGTACCGACCACGGAGCCGCGTCACCGTACTGGTTGATAAACCGCAACACGACGAACAGCAACAGACTAACCAAACTGCCCACCAACAGCCATCTCCGCCGACGGGCCAGTTCCTGTTCAAACAGTGTTCCGCTGGCGTACCCAACCAGCATGATCCCCAGCCACGGCACGATCGGATAAGCCACCAGCAGCGTAAACGCCGGACTGGGAAACAGTTGCAGTTTGAACGACAATGCCCAGACAACCTGCCCGGTCGTACTCCCAATCGGTGGCACCAGCGCCAGCAGATCATGGCCCAGGATAATGACCAGCCCCAGCACACCCACCCAGCGCACCGGCAACCGCGACAGCAGTGAAAGCAGTATCAGCCCCCCACCAACGGCGTAAATTACCTGAAGCAGCAGCGTCCGAAAGTGCACATCGGTCCAGAAGGCGAAGTTGATCAGCGTGATTTCCAGCCCGATCAGCACCAGCCCCCGCCTGAGCAAAAAACCCCGCGTTGCCGCCAGCGAGCCGCCAATCGTTCGCCGTTTTTGCAGCGACAGATACGCCGACATGCCCGCCAGAAACACGAACGTCGGCGCACACAGGTGCGTAATCCAGCGCGTCAGAAAGATCGGCGCGGTGGTCGTGGTCAGATCCGTCGGGTCCTGCGTTTGGGCGGGCAGGTGTAGCAGGTCGCGGACGTGGTCGAGTGCCATAATCACCATCACCAGCCCCCGTACCGTATCGATCGTCAGAATGCGCTCTTTAGTTGCAGGGTTAGTTTTCACCGCTTAAATCGCTCGTTCATGTGCCAGGCAAACGCTTCTCGTCTTGGGTAATGCACCTCACCAAACGGAAGGCGTAGCGCCTGCCCATCAAACTGACTGAGGTTGTAGGGGCTATCCGTATTATCGGCCAGAGATGGCGAGATAACCACCCGAAACTGCTGGTCGATGCCGATCATACCCCGGTCAAAAGCGGTGTGCAGTGTTGGGCAAAGGGCAAGCCCATTGGTAACTTTATCATCACCGGAAACGCTGATTGGCACAATATGGCAAGCCTCCACCAATGACATACCGTCCACCGAAATCACTTTCATTCCCGAAATGGCGCAGGCAAAATCGTACACTTTCGGAACGAGCTTTTTAAATAATCCACCTCGTACGAAGCGGGTTTCTTCATCATCGGCCGTCGTCGGCGGGGTACGCAGGTAGGGCGTTTCTTTCTCATTAAGCAGGTATGCCTCCAGCTCATGTACGTAGCTGCGCCCTGTCTGTTTTACCCGCTCGTATTCTACTTTCGTCGCCGAAAAATAGGTATCAAGCAGAACACGCTTCAGGCACTGACGCGTATCGACGCAGGTCAGCAGGGTAAACAAGTCATCCGCAAAATAAGCGTAGTCGAGCCGATCATTCAGGGTCTGAACACTTCGAATGTACGTGTCCAGCAGAAAGCCTGCCTGCGGTTTCAAAAACCAGAAACCCTCGTTTTTCAGGTAAAAGAATGGCTGCGTGAAATCGTCGTTGTTAGCTACAGTTACCAGTAGGGCGAAATTCGCCTTGAAGGTAGCAACTAGTTCGGGCGTGATAGTAAAGCGATTTTCAATTACGTCATGGCGCTCAATCAGTTCGATGAGCGTTAGCAGCAAGACAGGCTTGTGCGGTGCTTTACCATACGGTGTCCCGCCCTGACGCAGTCGGCTGAATCGACGGCTATATGCTGCCAGTTGCTGCTGATAAAAAACGCTGGTCATGTCAAACGACGGTGCTTTGTCTTGTAAACTAGCCAATTATCAGCGGCTGTCAAAGTTCACTCAACCACAAAATCTATATCTTGCTGATTCACACACTTACTACCCACCCATGACCGACAAAGACAAACAGGAACTGGACGCCCTCAGAATTCAGATTCAATATCTTCAGATTGACGCCCATCAGCGCGACCATCAATTGAAGATGCTTCAGCAGCACGCAGCCAGACAGGATCGGCACCTTGCCCGTCTGCTGACACTGCTTGGCCTGCTCCCCACCGATCTCGACGCACCCGGTGCGCTGACGGCGAAAGCTACCCTTCTGCTGCGCCTAGCACGCCCGGCAAATTAACTGGCCGGCTTACAGCACCACAGCAGCAGTTGGCAATATACCTACCTTCGTCTTCCTAAACTCGCGCTCACGCATGACTAAACTATGGCTTCCGGGTCTTCTGCTGACTATGGCGACATGGTCACCTTCCGACGCACAGACCAGCCCGGCTGCGGCCTCAACCAACGCCACGTATACCAATCCCCTGCCCGTCGAATTCGGCGACCCCTACGTGTTGTTCACAAAGGGTACCTATTACATGTACGGTACGGGTGGCGGGGCCAAACAGGGATTTGCTGCCTATTCGTCTACGGATATGGTTCACTGGAAGCCGGAGGGACAGGTGTATTTTCACGACAATAAAAACGGCTGGAGCGACCCCAAAGCCAAGTGGGACGGGGCTTACTGGGCACCCGAAGTGTACGAGATGCAGGGTAAATATTACCTGTTCTACAGTGCTCAGTGGCGGGTAAATCCAACCCACGAAGTCGAGAATTTCCGCATCGGGGTGGCCGTCGCCGACAAACCTACCGGCCCGTTTGTGGACCTGTACGATAAACCGCTGTTCGACCCCGGTTACCCTGTCATCGACGCCAACGTCTTCCGGGATAGCAACGGCAAAACGTACCTGTACTACTCGCGCTGTTGCTACAAACACCCTGTCGACAGTGAGGTAGCCCGGATGGCCCGGCAGAAAGGCTGGTATAAGGAGATCGAAGAAAGCTGGGTGTACGGCGTCGAACTGAAACCCGACTTTTCGGGCATCATCGGCGAACCGGTGCTGCTGCTGCGCCCGCCCGTCAAACTGAGCGACAAACAGGCCGATTGGGAAAGTCGGTCGGTGACGGCCCGCGAAGTAAACCGACGCTGGACGGAAGGCTCCACGACGTTCAAGAAAGACAACCTGTACTACATCATGTACTCGGCCAATCATTTCGGGGGGCAGTATTACGCCATTGGGTACGCCACCGCTACGTCTCCGCTAGGCCCGTTCCGAAAGGCGGCCAACAACCCCATCTTGGAGAAAAACAGCGACAAAGGCGGCTCGGTAACGGGCACCGGTCACAACAGCATTGCCTACTCACCCGACGGCAAGGAGATGTTCTGCGTCTACCACGGCCGGACCGCCAAGACCGGCGATGAGCGGGTCGTTTTCATCGACCGGATGCGGGTAAACGACGGCCGCATCACCATCGACGGCCCCACCACCTCGCCCCAGAAACTACCGTCGGGCACGCCGGCTACGGGCCACTAACAAATTACGGCTTACGATTCAGCGTGTAGAGAAAGCATGGTAGGCAGTACACCATCTTTTGTCCTCGCGTGTTTTGCCCCCGAGCCTTTTTGTCATCCTGACCATGGGAGGAATCTTCAGTAGTAGTAAGAATTGTATACACCTACTGAAGATCCCTCCTATGGTCGGGATGACAAAAGCAGTATTGATAGCTGGCTAACAGCAGGTGGCTACATTTTTCCTATTTTTAGCACGTACCCCTCCCTAACGGGGAGAGGTGTCTTCCTATTTTAAAAAAATCATCCCAATCAATACAACCAACAACTCTATGAAAAAACAACTCCTGCTCACGGCCCTGCTACTTCCCGCGTTAGCGGTTGCTCAATCGAAGAAAACCGCCAAACCGGCGTCGACCGGCGCGTTGTCCGGCGACAAACAGGCTATCGTAGCTGACCTCAACAAGCGGTTCCCGGAATACGCGGGCATCTCGAAACAAATCTGGGACTTTGCCGAACTGGGGTACCAGGAAGAAAAAAGCTCGGCCCTGCTGGAAGAACAGCTTCGCAAGGAAGGCTTCGACGTAAAAACGGGCGTGGCCGGTATCCCGACGGCCTTTGTGGCTACTTACGGGTCGGGAAAACCGGTGATCGGGATTCTGGGTGAATACGACGCATTGCCCGGTCTGGCCACGGAAGCCAAACCAGAGTTTACACCCATCGCCGGGCAGAAAGGGGGGCACGGCTGCGGACATAACCTGTTCGGTACAGCCTCGGTAGCGGCTGCGACGGAAATCAAAGACTGGCTCAAAAAATCGGGGCACAGCGGAACGATCAAAATTTACGGCTGTCCGGCGGAAGAAGGCGGTTCGGCGAAGGTATACATGGTGCGCGAGGGCCTGTTCAACGATGTCGACGTGGCCCTGCACTGGCACCCCGGCGCGCAGAATGCCGCCGATGCGGGTACGTCGCTGGCTAATAAAAACGCCAAGTTTCGCTTCAAAGGCATTGCGGCCCACGCGGCTGCCTCACCCGAACGCGGTCGCTCGGCGCTCGACGGCGTGGAAGCGATGGATTATATGGTCAATATGATGCGTGAGCACATCCCCTCCGACACCCGCATTCACTACGTCATTACCAAAGGCGGGGAAGCCCCCAACGTGGTGCCGGCCAATGCCGAAGTATACTACTATGTGCGCAATAAAGACCGGGCGATTGTACAGAGCGTCTGGAAACGCATCGAAAATGCGGCTGAGGGAGCCGCCAAAGGTACGGGTACGCAGGTGACCTGGGAAGTACTGGGTGGCGTGTACGACCTGTTGCCCAACGTCGCGCTGGCCGAGGTTATGCACCAAAACCTCATGACCGTCGGCGGAGTGAACTATACCCCCGAAGAAACGGCCTTTGCCCAGAAAATCAGTGAGTCGTTTCCCGCCGATCAGCGCGTACCCGTTACCAATGCCGCGCTGGTCAAGAATTTCCGCGACGCATCGGAAAGCGCGACGAGTGGCGGCTCGACCGACGTAGGCGATGTAAGCTGGGCGGTTCCGACCGTAGGGTTATCGACGGCGACATGGGTACCGGGATCATCAGCGCATAGCTGGCAGTCGACGGCGGCAAGCGGCATGAGCATCGGCCAGAAAGGGATGCTGGTAGCCGCCAAAACCCTCGCCCTGACGGCCTACGACCTCTTTAACAACCCCGCCCTGATCGAAAAAGCCCGCGCCGAATGGACTCAGAAACGTGGTAACGACTTCACGTACGAAGCGTTATTGGGTGATCGCAAACCCGCGCTGGACTATCGGAAGTGATTGAGTCGTTGAATGATTGAGTGATGGAATGACTGAATAAGCTGGCACATCCCGCCATTCAATCATTCCATCACCGCAACGGCGGCCCGGTCCATCATTCAAAACTTAAATCCCGTCAAGGAATTCATCGAAAAGCAAAACGTTGCGAAAGCCTTTCTTCCGCAAACCCGTGTGCAACGCTTTGTCGCGGGTGACGAGCGGGAAGCCAGTCGATTGGCTAAGCGCAACATAAGCGACGTCTTTATTATCGATTCCCTGACAAACAGTTGCCGCGAATTGCCAATCCTGGTCACTAACCACGAAGGACGGCACAATCGTAAGTAAGCCAAATACATCGAATACAAACCGGATCAGACCATCGTCTGACAGTTTTGCTTTCGCTTGTATAACTGACTCGTATTTACTGATTTCATCATATACGAAGTCAATAGAATAACAGCGTACTACGGATAAAACCTCGCGATGGTACGCTTTACCACTAATCAGAATAGCCATAATTACATTGGCATCCAGCACCTAATTACCCTTGTCGGCTTCCATCTTCAGCTAAGTTATAGCGGTGCCGATACTGCTTCCACGCTTCTTCGCGGGCGCGTTGCCAGTCGGGGTCGTTGGTCAGGTCGATGTCTTTCAGGTCTTCGGCCATCTGCCGGGCCAGTTTTCGCAGTTCCAGCCGCTCGATGGCCTTTTTGAATTCCCGGTCTACCTCTTCCCGACCCAAATCGGCTACTAGCTGCTCGTCTATGTCAATCGTAATGCTCATGAGTTCATCCGCTTAGCTACCCAAACTTATCAATAAAGCGCGAAAGAGCGAAAGAATGAAAGAGCGAAGGAGCGTCTCGGCGCGTTCAGTGCAAACTGCTTACCTTTGCAAGAATAAAGAGTGAAAGAGTGAAAGAGCGAAAGAGTGACTAAAACTGCACTCCTGCTTTCGCTCTTTCATTCTTTCGCTCTTTCACTCTTTAATTTATGCTTCGTTCCAAAACCTGCGGAGAACTCCGCCTTTCCGACGTTAACAACACCGTTACCCTGGCCGGGTGGGTACAGACCATCCGCGACAAGGGTGGTGTGCTCTGGATCGACCTGCGCGACCGCTACGGCATTACCCAGCTCCTACTGGAAGACGGCCAAACTGCCCCCGAACTGTTTGCCATCGCCCGGTCGCTGGGCCGCGAATTCGTACTACAGGCTACCGGAACGGTGATCGAGCGAAAGTCGAAAAATCCGAATATCCCGACCGGCGACATTGAACTGAAAGTCACTGAACTCAAGGTGCTCAACCCCGCCAAGCTGCCGCCATTCCTCATCGACGACGATACTGATGGGGGCGACGACCTGCGGCTGAAATACCGCTACCTCGACCTGCGCCGGAACCCCGTCCGCCGGAACCTCGAACTGCGGCACCGCATGGCCCAGCAGACCCGGCTGTATATGGACGGGCAGGACTTTATCGAAGTCGAAACGCCGGTACTGATTAAGTCGACGCCCGAAGGTGCGCGCGATTTTGTGGTACCCAGCCGCATGAATCCCGGTGAATTTTACGCCCTGCCGCAGTCGCCCCAGACGTTCAAGCAGTTGCTAATGGTGTCGGGATTTGACCGGTACTACCAGATTGTCAAGTGCTTCCGCGACGAAGACCTGCGTGCCGACCGGCAGCCGGAGTTCACGCAGATCGACTGTGAGATGTCGTTCGTGGAGCAGGAAGATATTCTCCAGATGTTCGAGGGCCTGGTGAAACACCTGTTCAAAAGCGTGAAAGGTATTGACCTGCCCGACGTGCCGCGTATGACTTACGCCGACGCGATGACGCGGTACGGTTCCGACAAACCCGATACCCGCTTCGGGATGGAATTCGTGGAGTTGAAAAACGCGGAGGCTGCTATCGACCTGACATCGGGGAAAGGCTTTGGTGTGTTCGACTCGGCGGAACTCGTCGTGGGTATCAACGCGACCGGCTGCGCCCAGTACACCCGTAAGCAACTCGACGAACTGACCGAGTGGATCAAACGGCCACAGATTGGTGCGAAAGGCTTGATCTACGTTCGCTGTAACGAGGATGGTAGCCTGAAATCTTCGGTCGATAAATTCTATGCGGAAGAAGACCTGCAAAAGTGGGCGGCTCAGTTTGCGGCCAAACCCGGCGACCTGATGCTGATTATTTCCGGCGACGCTAATAAGGCCCGCAAACAGCTAAATGAATTACGGCTGGAAATGGGCACCCGGCTCGGCCTGCGCGACCCGAACGTGTTCAGTACGCTGTGGGTGCTCGACTTTCCGCTGCTCGAATACGGCGAGGAAGAGAACCGCTGGTTTGCTATGCACCACCCGTTTACCTCACCCAAACCCGAAGATATTCCCCTGCTCGACAAGCAGGAAATGCTTGGTATGGTCCGCGCCAATGCCTACGACCTCGTTATCAACGGAACGGAAGTTGGTGGCGGGTCGATTCGGATTTTTAACCGCGAATTGCAGGCCCGGATGTTCAGCCTGCTCGGCTTCTCCGATGAGGAGGCCAAGTCGCAGTTCGGCTTCCTGATGGACGCCTTCGAATACGGGGCGCCCCCCCACGGCGGACTGGCATTCGGCTTTGACCGGTTGTGTTCGCTGTTTGGCGGTTCCGACTCCATCCGTGACTTTATCGCATTCCCCAAAAACAACTCCGGCCGCGACGTAATGATCGATTCGCCCTCGGCCATTTCTGATAAACAGTTGGACGAGTTGAAAATCGCGACGACCGTACCTGCCAAATAATCATTTTTAAGGCAGGCTTTTTGCTGCTCAATCCGTAGCCGACAAGACAGTCATACTTGCCGACTACGGATTTTTCTATTCCCACATCAGAGTAAATAATTGATTTTCAGTAGCTTTACAATTCGCTTTATCTCGCTAGTAAATGATTCTTCGCCTTGTATGGCTGGTACTGGCACTGACGGGATTCTGCTCCCTATGCGCCAAAGCACAGCTGACGATCAGCAGCCCGGTGCCGCGCATGGTCGTTCAGCGCAATCAGGTTAATCAGGCCAGCGTACTGATTACGGGTACGGCCCCGGCTACCGCGACCAGCATCGACGTCCGCTTTGTACCGCTGGTGGCTGGTCAGGGGTCGGTCACGGCCTGGACAACGGTGCCTTTTCTATCGGGATCACGTGTATTCAGGGGCTTCGCGACAGCAACGGGGGGCTGGTATCGGCTCGACGTCCGGGCCAGTGCAGGTACCACGCTGGTCGCGCAGACGTCGGTAAACCGCGTGGGTGTGGGCGAAGTATTTGTGGTGGCAGGGCAATCGAACGCGGTAGGGGGCTTCGAGCGCGAGCCCGGTGCTGCCGACGACCGGGTGTCATGCGTCGACATTCGGCAGCTCAACCGGATCGAAGAACAACTGTACCCGTTGCAGTTCGGTCATGCCAGTTCGGGCAGCAACATCGGCCCCAGTCAGCCCCCGCACATCTGGGCGCGGCTGGGCGATAAACTCGTTAGTCGGCTTAACGTACCGGTACTATTTCTGGGGGCGGCTCAGCCCGCTACATCCAGCACCCAGTGGCAGCAATCGGCCGCCGGTTCGTCGGGCGCGTTGCTGCCGTATCAGCGCCTGGGCAGCGTCCTGCGCAGCTACGTGGCCCGCACCGGTATGCGGGCGGTGCTGTGGCATCAGGGCGAAGGCGACATCGACGGGTCGGAAGCAGCTTATTTTTCCAATCTCAAATACATTATTGGCAAAACCCGGGAGCAAACGGGTTTCGGGCAACTGGCGTGGCTGGTGTCGCGGGTGTCGTACACGCAGGGCGCTACCAACCCCGGCGTGCTGATGGCGCAGAACCGGCTGGCCAATGAAGTCAGCGATGTATTCAACGGCCCCGCCACCGACGACCTGACCGGACCCGACAATCGGCTGGGCGACAACGTACACCTGGCCGGTAATGGGCTGGTGCGCTTCATCGACCGGTGGGATCAGAGCCTGAATGCCGACTTTTTCAGCCGCTCGACGCCCTATACCCCTGCCGATGCGTCGTCGTTGCTGACGAGCGGGTATCCGTTATCCCTTGTTAACCGGCCGGGTAGCGTAGTGCTGGTTCCTTCATTTCGCACCACGCCTGTTGAAACCGGTAATCAGTATTACGTGCAGGTGGTAGGAGTCAATGATAACACGGTCGTTGCCGAGTCGGCTCGTGGGCTGACTAACCCCCTGTCGCTCACGTTGCCAACCGGCCTGAACAGCAGCTACCGGCTACGTACCCTGGCGACCGCCCCCGCCCTGACGGGTACACTCAGTGAGTCGTTTACAGTCAGCTCATCCGCGCCGGTCACCGCCTACGACGCCCCCACCCCGGCTATCGTGCAGGGGGGCACGTCGGATACCGACATCATCCGGGTTGGGTACCGCTACGAAGCCGACAGCCACGGCTTCTTCGCGATGATTCAGGCCAATACCACCGTCGAAACCCGGATGCAACGGCTCGACGGCGGCTCCTTTTCCGACACCAACTGGCAGGTAGCCCCGCCCGTTAGCCAGGCCCCGGACTACACCGAATTTGCTGATTTCGACTACGTCCGCAACTACCCGCCGGCTGCGCTGGGTGTGGGGGGCGTCGAGCCGGGGCGGTACCGCCTGTCGGTACGCAGGCAGGGCAGCACCGGCGATGGCAGCTGGATCGAGACAACATTTTTGAACGGACGTACGACACTGTATCAGGGTATGGAACCAGTGGCCCCGCTGCCGCCCGTGCTGACGCTGACCAATGCGGTGCCATCCGTTTGCCCGGGCGGTCCGTTTACGGTGAGTTTTACGCAGACCGAAACGCCCGCCGACGCTGGTAACCAATACACGGTTCAGCTTTCCGACGGCACAGGCTCGTTTGCCAGTCCGGTCTCGCTGGGTAGCGGTACCAGTAGCCCGATTGCCGTTACGGTGCCCACTTCTGTCAGCGCGGGCACCGTTCGCCGTATCCGGGTGGTGGCCAGTAGCCCCGTTGTGGCCAGCGCACCGGGCGATTCCTTCACCGTATGCAGCAACACCGTCAATCTGGCCGACCTATCGCTGGCTATGCGGTTCAGCAACCGCCTTGTTTTGCTCAATACACCCGTTTCGTGTACAGTGCTGGTCAGTAACAGCGGCCCGGCCCCAGCTAGTGGTGTACTGATTCAGAGCCGATTACCGATTGGTCTGACATTCGTCGATGCAACAGACAATGCCATTAGTTCGGCGAACGGAATCGTTACGATCAACGCGGGTACCCTATCTCCGGGCAGTCAGGGGTACGTATACCGGTTGCGGGCTACTCAGGCAGGTACCTACGCCGTAGCGGCCCAGATCACCGCCAGCCAGACACCTGATCCCGATAGTCAGCCCAATTCCGGGACTGGCGACGGACAGGACGACGCAACCACTGCCGATCTACGAACTACGCCCGGCCAGGATACGCTGTATGTGTCGCCAAACCCGAATCAGACCCCGTTACCGCCGATTCAGTCCAATCAACCAGCCACGAGCAGTAATTCCGCTGACTTGAGTTTAGCCCTAATCACAAAGCAATTAACTGCACCACAGAGCGGTACGCTTGACGTGAGCCTGACGATTAGCAACCGGGGGGGCGCATCCGCTCAACTGGTGGGTGTACAGATTTTACTCCCCAGCGGCTGGCAGTTGCTGAGCGGCAGCAGCCTGAGCCAGTCAGGACAGACCGTATCCGGCACGATTGTCGGCGTTCCGACCGCCGATTCGACGACCGTAAAATTCAGTTTGCGGGTCGGCAGTGCCGGTACGGTGCAGGCTCAGATCAGCAGTTCATCGATCAGCGACCCCGACAGTACGCCCGGTAATGGCTACACCAACGGCGAAGACGACACCGCCAGTCTGATGATCCGAATAAAATGATACGATCTATCATTAACACATGATTAAAAGTACCTATTTTAGTTGTTTCGTTTACTGCTGTATCCCCCACCGTTCCCCTTATGCTATTTTCTACCTATTGCAGACTGCTCACTAGCCTGACTCTATTTCTTTTTTACGCATCTGCTTACGCACAAACCCCATCGCCAACTCAACAGGACACGCTCCGCTTGCTGCAGGAACAGGAACAGCAGCGTATGCAGGACCCGGCCTTGGGTCGCGTCCCGTATGAGCGTCTGGAAGAAGCCCGGCAGCAACTACTAAAACGACCATCGGGCAACGGGGCACAGACCCAGTCGGCCATTCCGAACGTCACCTGGCAGGAGCGTGGCCCCAACAACGCGGGCGGGCGTACGCGGGCCATCCTGTTCGACCCCAACGACGCAGCGCACAAAAAAGTCTGGGCGGGTAGCGTTGTTGGCGGCTTGTGGTATACCAACGACATCACCGATCCTAACGCAGGCTGGACGCAAGTGAGTGATTCGTGGGCTAACAGCACCATCACGGCACTGGCAGCGGACCCCAGCAACCCGCAGATCATGTATGCGGGTACCGGCGATCAGTACGACTACCGGTCGGGCGGGGGTATCTGGAAAACGACGGATGGTGGTGCCAACTGGACCCGCCTGACGGCCACCATACCCAACAGTTCGGCCGCTTCATCCGACCTGGCCAGTGCCTTCACCTATGTCACTCGACTGGCGATCAACCAGTCAGGGCACGTCTTCGCAGCTACCCGGTATGGCCTGGTTCGCTCGACCGACGGTGGCACCAGCTGGAGTAAAGTGCTGGCCCCTAATCAGGGCATCGGTTTCGGAACGGCTACGGGCAATTATTATAACGATCAGGTAACCGACCTGGAAATTGGCACAGATAACACCGTCTTTGTCGCCTTCAACCCCAGCCGGGTATTTCGCTCGCTCAACGCCGGCGCTCAGTCCTGGAAAGAAATTACACCCCCCAACACCACCGGCGACCGCACCGAACTGGCCCTGTCTCCGACCTCGAACGGGGTGTTGCAGATTATGTACGCGGTATCCCGCAAGTACAATACGTCACAATACGGACGAGATATCAGCTGGTTTAAACGGAGTTTCGACGGTGGCGACAACTGGTCAGATATAACCATCCCGACCGATACTTACAACAATATGTTTACCAATGGCAATGGCTACTATGCTATGAGTCTAAGCGTGCATCCCACTAACTACAATCGGGTATACGCCGGTGGTATGAACTGGTATCAGTCGGCTGACGGGGGTACAACCTGGAGCAGCCCGATTCTTTCGTCGTCAGCGTATCAGCACAATATACAGTTTCAGCCGGGCAACACCTCGGTGGTTGCGCTCAGTGGCGACAACGGCGTATCGCTGTCGACTGACTGGACCACGGCGAACACGCCGACCGTAGCCAGCCGAAACATGGGCTATCGGGTAGCGGAGATGGTGTCTGTTTCGCAAAAGTCGACGCCCGGCAACCCGTACCTGCTGGGTACGTATCCGGGAGGGGCTTACCGGCAAACAACGGACGGGCTAACCAACGGCAAACTCTTTTTCGCCTACCCATACAGCATGGGGCTGACGTTCATCGACGAAGACACCCCCACCATTCAACTGTTCGTCACCGGCGGTGGTAGTACTTATCTGTATGACGGGGAATCATCAACGCAATATCTGTTCGGAGCAGATACCTACGCTGACTACGACAGTCAGGCTAACACCCTGTATGCTGCCGTTTCCAATAATTCCGGGTACTCCATCCGGCGGGTAGCGGGTATCGGTTCGACACGCACAACAACAGACTTCCCTTTGTCGGGCGTGACAAACAGTACCTCGCTGGTCCGGCTCAGCCGCGACCGCACCGCTCTGTTTGTGGGTACATACAACGGAAAGCTATACAAGGTAACTAACCTGAATCAATCGACGCCGACCGTCACGGCCATCGACAACGGGGCACTGCCCCAATATTCCAATCCGTCGGCGATAGACATCGGTGCTGACGATAACGAACTGATCGTCACGCTGTCGAACTTTGGCGTACAGTCGGTCTGGTACACCCGCGACGGCGGGCAAACCTGGACGGGCAAAGACCAGTCGAATTATGGGTTGCCCGATATGCCGGTGCGGTCGGTGCTGTTCAACCCGCAGAATCGTAAACAAGTCATGCTCGGCACGGAACTGGGCATCTGGTCGACCAACGACATCACCGCTACCAATCCCGGATGGGAACCGACGACCAGCGGCATGGGGCTGGTAAAGGTCAACCAGTTGCGCGTCAGAGCCGCCGACAACCGCATTACGGCAGCCACGACTGGCCGGGGAGTATTCATCTCCGATGCGCTGGCCATTCCCTACACAGTACCATCTATTACGCTGAACAATATATCGAAAACAAAACTCTGTGCAGGCGATCAGGTAACTGTTTCCTTTTCGGTTAGTGGACCAGCTTTTAACGCGAACAACCGATTTGACGTTTACGTATCTGACGCCACCGGAAGCTTTACAAATCAGATGCGCATCGGCAGTGGTACCAATACGGTTATTACGACCACCCTACCAACCGAATATGACCGCCTACCCTATGGCACTGGCTACCGCATTCGAATTGTGTCGACCAACCCAGAAGTATATAGCGCTCCCAGCGCACCTATTGCCATCGGCGATTTTGTACACTTTAGCATCTATGACCGGATAGCGGCAGCCGGATACAGCTATGGTAGTTCCGGTGTGTGTCCTGGTAGTCAGGTGACCCTAAACGTTCGAGGCTTCAACAGTCCATCGTCGGTACCTGAGTCTATTCAATGGAATCGAAACGGCACTCCTATTAGTGGGGCTAACAGCTCCGCTTATATGGCTCAGCAAGCAGGTGCATATACCGTCACCGTTCAACAGGCGGGTTGTTCAGTAACCAGCGTCAGCTACGACCTATATTCAACCAATCAACCATCACCGTTCATTCTATCGCCCACTGGCGAAGCACCCGTATGCACGGGACAGACTATTCCCGCCGTGAGTACCTATAATGGTGACAACGCCACATTTCAGTGGAGCCGTGATGGCAACGTGATCAGTGGAGCCACCAGCTATTCACTGAGTGTTGACCAGACTGGCTCGTATCAATGCCGAGTTACAGACGCCAACTGTGCTGCTAGTTTCAACACAAATACCATAAACTTCCAGTTTGGGTCCGCCCTGACAGCATCGATTCGATCGTTGCGGGGAGACTCTACGTTGTGCATTGGTTCCAACCAGTACATAATCATGGCCAGAGCGGATGATGGAACCTCGTCAAACACACCATCCTATTTTTCGTACCAATGGTATCGCGATAATGTGGCTATTGCGGGAGCTACCAGTAGTACATACTACGCGTATTCGCCGGGGTTATATAGTATGAGCGTTAAACAGGGAAGCTGCTCGACCCGCAGCAACGGTATCACCGTAAAAGCGGTTACTTCCCTTCCGTCAACCATCGCGATGAGTGGTAGCCCGATGGCTTGCACTGGGGAATCACGAGGCTTAGATGCTATACCTTATGGTGCTCCATACCAGTGGCAACGGGATGGCGTTGATATAGCCGGAGCAACCAGTGGATATTATGCAGCGTCGGTATCCGGTAACTATACCGTTCGAAATACGAGTAGCAGTTGCCCGACTACGTCAGTTCCGCTTTCGCTCACATTCGGCAACACGACTCAGCCCCGAATCGCCATCGACCCGCAGTCGAGTCCGGGCTGTCGGTCAGTGTTGTTGACTCAACTAATTTATCCGTCAGGCGGTGGGTATCAGTACCAGTGGCTGTTGAACGGGTCTCCCCTACCCAATGCTACTGCAGCTACCATGGCTTTTAGTGCGCCAGGCCTGTATGCACTGCAACTAACCAATGGCTCCTGCTCTGGCACGTCAAATCCTGTTTCCGTCGTCTTCGGTCAGCCGTTCAACCAGCCTGTCAAGCCCGTTATCCAGCGGAGTAAAGCCACCACGTTTTGCGTCAATAGCGCCATACGTTTGCTCTGTTATGCCAGAGGAACGCTGCAATGGAAACGTAATGGGCAGCCTATTGGCGGGCTCGGTAGCACCAGCAATACGTTCTACGCGACTCAGACAGGTCTATACACTGTTGTGGCAACCGACAACGATTGTTCAGCCGAATCAGATCCTGTTAATATTCGTATCGGCGATCCAGTAACGGCGCAACTGTCGGGCAATAACCGCATAAGCACAGGCCAGTCGGCGCAAATCCCCGTACTTCTCAGCGGCCCGGCCCCGTGGTCATTTACGCTGACAAACGGGCAGGCGGTTCAGAATACCTATCAGAACCCATACATTCTGAACGTATCACCTACGACAACGACATCGTACCAGCTGGCGTCGGTAACCAACGGCTGCGGAACAGGAACGGTACAGGGCAACCCAACTACGGTATTCGTAAGCAATACCAGTGCAGACGTGTCTCTCCAAACCCGCGTCAGCAACCGAACGCCGAACGTGGGCGATGAAGTAGAGTACACACTGACATTGACCAACGACGGGCCGCAGGATGCCACAGGGGTCGAAGTCACCAGTCGGCTACCAGCTGGCCTGGCGTTCGTCAGTGCAACGGCGGGCTCGCTCACCCTGACCGATAGCTTGTTGCGGGGTAACGTAGGGACCATCGGCGCAGGTGGTGTCACTGAATTACGCTACAAAGCGCGGGTAACACGAGGGGGAATCTTCGCGACAGCAACACAGGTTTCCGATAGTCAGACACCCGACCCCGACAGTCAGCCAAACTCGGGTACCGGCGACGGGCAGGACGACGCGGTCATTGTTGATTTGCGAACCGCCAATGGTGGCAGCGATCTGATGGCGTCGGCTAACCCGAGACAAACGCCACTACCCAAAGTACTTGGTAGTCAACCTATCACCGACCCGCTTACCGCCGATTTGAGCCTTGCGCTCTATACGGACACCAGTCTACCGCAACCGGGCGACGTTGTGAATGTGCGGGCAGTCGTCAGTAACCGGGGTGGGTCGGTCGCTACGTCGGTGGCCGTACAGACGCTGCTACCCGACGGCTGGACAATGGCGAACACCAGCAACGTGGCAAGTTCCCAGAATGGAGCCAGTACGGTGTACGCCAATGAGGTTCCGGCGGGTAGTTCGGTCACGCTGCTTTTTATCGTGAAGGTGGGGAGCAACGGTGGTATCGTTCAGTCGCAGATCGCCAGTGTTGTTGAAGCGGACCCCGACAGTACGCCCGGCAATGGCTACACCAACGGCGAAGACGACACCGCCAGTCTGACGATCCGAACGCGCTAACCGCGGAACAGACCCGATCCTTTTTTGGCCGCGTCGATCAGCCGCTTTACGTCGGCGGCTATTTTCAGGTATTCTGATTTCAGCTGATTACCCTGTTCGCGACTAGTGGCCTTCAGCTGGGCCCGGTTTGCTTTGCCCGAACCGGGTACGATCAATAAACTGGTGACGAAGCCGGTAATCAGTCCGGCGAGGAAACGTTTCATGGCTGGTAGTTGTGATTGGTGGAGTAAGCTATTGACCATAAAAACCATAAACGCACCGTTCTGTTTACGAACGACTTATCCTGATACCAAACGTCCCCACTCTGGTCGATAAACCAAAGCGGGGACGTTTGTTTGCTCGATAACCTGACAGGTAACTTATACTTCGGTCAGCTGCTGAACCTGCTTATCAATGGCTTCCATTAGCTTGTCGTACGGCTTGTTGAATTTGTCGATGCCCTCATCTTCGAGCTGCTGCGTCAGCGCGGCCAAATCTAGACCGGCCTTTTTGATGCGGTCCAGCGTTTCGGTCGCTTTATCCATATCGTCTTCCAGACGGTCGGCAGGGTTGCCGTGGTCACGATACGCATCGAGTGTTTCCATCGGCACCGTGTCGACCGTGTTTTTACCGATCAGCGCGTCGACGTATTTGACGTCGGAGAAGTCCGGGTCTTTCGTGCCGGTACTCGCCCAGAGCAGTCGTTGCGGAGTTGCCCCTTTTTCTTTCAGTTTCTTAAAGCGGTCGCTGCTGAATACGCGGGTGTAGATCTCGTACGCCTTTTTGGCCGATGCAATCGCTGTTTCCCCTTTCAGTTCCTCAAGTCCTTTCTCCACCAGCATCGGGTCGATCAGCGTGTCGATGCGGCTCAGGAAGAAACTGGCTACCGACGCAATCTGATCGATGGGTTGTCCGGCGGCAACGCGGTCTTCCAACCCGCTGATATAGGCGTCTGTCACCGCTTCGTAACGTTCCAGGCTGAACAGCAGTGTGACGTTGATATTGATTCCGTCGGCCAGGGCCTGCCGAATCGCGGGTAGTCCCTCGGCGGTACCCGGAATTTTAATCATCACGTTCGGACGCCCGACTTCTTTCCAGAGTTCGCGGGCCTGACTCAGCGTACCATCGGTATCGCGGGCCAGCCGGGGCGATACCTCCAGACTGACAAAACCATCGGCCCCATCGACTTTTTCATCGTAGACGGGCGCAAATAGGTCTGATGCCTGCTGAATGTCTTTTACCGCAAGCCCATAAAAGATGGCTTCGTTTGATTTATGCTGGCCCGCCAGTTCGCGGATGTCATCGTCGTAATCGGCACTGCCGCTGATGGATTTTTCGAAAATGGCCGGGTTCGACGTGATGCCCCGCAGGCCGTCTTCATCGATCATCTGCTGAAGTTTACCGGAATTCATAATCGGCCGGTCGATGAAGTCCAGCCAGATGCTTTGCCCAAAATCGTGAACCTGTTTGATGCGATTCGTTGCCATAAAATAGCTGAGTTAGTTACTGTTACTAACAGCCAATACCCAGTCTTGTTCTGATTTTGAACGAATGGTCAGCCAATGGTGACGACCGCCATTAACCGCATAGTTTCATACATTGACCGCTATTTCAGACACCTACGCCAGCTATCAACGTTCAATGACATAGCCAGCAACCATAACCATTGAACCGCCCGGCGGCCCGGCTCATACCTGAAACCCACTCCCAAATGAAAGGAATCATCCGGCTGAGTTACCGGAAAGTAATCGACGCGACGGCGCAGCGGCCGTGGGACCGGCTGGTGTTCGATGATACCTGGCAGGAGTTTTATATGCAGGCCCAGTCGTTCAACCCCAGCGGTCAGTATCGGTACCTCTGGGAGATACTGGCCAACGTACCCGACGCCGACAAGCTACACAACCTGACCAGTCGGGCCGCGATGGGCTATCTGCGCCAGCTCAGCGACCGCATTCCCGACATCGTTAACGCGCAGGGGCTGACGAGTCTGCCGTTCAACCAGTTTAAATTTGAGGTAATGGCCGCGCAGGTCGAGCAGAAAGACACGTTCCGCATCGCCATTTTCTTCTACAGCGACCCACTCACCTGGATCGATACGGTCGGAAACCAGTTGCTGATTGCGTATGGCGATCAGCAAACGGCGCTTCAGCAGGGGCAGGCCATCAGCACCGATCTGATTCCGCTGCAACCGGAACTGTCGATCTGGTCGTATCAACCCACTCTCCCTGCTACCAACTCGTAATGGACACGCAAACACAGGCGCAGATTTTCCTGGCCGATCAGCGGGGACATTCGCAAACGCCGGTACTCCGCAGTTTTCACACGTTTAATTTTGGTTCGTATCAGAACGACAGCCGAACACCGTTTGGCGCGTTGCAGCTACTCAACGACGACAGTCTCGTAGCTGGAGCCAGCCTGTCGCTGACCGTTGAACAGCCCACCGACGTGCTGCTGCTGCCCATCAACGGCGGACTCGAATATACCTGTGACCTAACGTCCGGTTTTCTCGAACCCGGCCAGTCAGGACTGCTATCGCTGACATCGGGCATGAGCTACACCGTCAGCAACCCGTATGAGACTGAAACCATCGACCTGCTCCAACTCTGGCTAACCCGTCCGGCTGGTTCATCGGTCAGCGGGTTCGCCGATACGACCTTTGATCTGTCGCAGAAAAATGTACTTCTCCCCTGCTTTCCGACCTCCGCCGATACAGAAAGTCGCGTGTTCATCGGGCGGTACGATGGCCGGGCGGAAGATACGCTCGTCGTACCGCCGGATCAGCGGGTATTCGTCTTTGTCGTACAGGGCGTGTTTGAAGTACAAAACCGGTTACTCCACGAACGCGATGGCTTATCACTGACTGACATTAAACACAATACCGTCGAATTAGAAGCCCTTTCCAACGACGCCATTTTGTTGCTGGTTGTGATGTAGCCCAGACGTCCACGTCTGGTAGACGCGATAGCGGCTAAGAAAGTAAGCATTCAATAACGCTAGCCTAGCGGCTACCAGACGTGGACGTCTGGGCTACATCACAACTACTTCGCCGTCCAGGTATTATCGGCGGGGGTAGCATCCATGAAGATGCCGCCGGTCAGTTTTATCGATTGGAGCTTCTTGCTGATGGGTAATTTCACCACGGCCTGCTTCTGATTGGCCTGCCAGATCGCTGGGGTCTGATGCACCGTTTCGGTGGTACCGTCGGCAAAGGTCAGCACAACGTCGACGGGGGCGACGTAACCGCCAATGTTATCGATGGTTAGCGTGGCCAGTTTCGCCGTTGTCACGACGGGCTTTAGGGCGAAGTCGATGTAGTTATTGGAGAAGAACCAGTTGTTCCAGAACCAGTTGAGGTCACGACCGGCACCGGCGTTGAAGCTGAAAAACATGTCCCAAGGCGTGGGGTGTTTGCCGTTCCAGCGGTCCATGAACGTATGGAGCCCCTTACGGAACAGGTCGTCGCCGAGCATATCTTTCAGGGCCAGATACCCCAGAGCCGCCTTGCCGTATTCGTTGTTGCCCATCGCGGCCCCGCTCAGCACGTTGGCCGGGGTGATAATCGGCAGATCCTCTTCCGCCGACGGGTCGCGAATCCAGCCGTTGACCCGGAAGCCCTGAAACAGCTGTACGGCTTTGTCTTTACCCAGATCCGCCTGCCCGATCAGGTGTTCGAGCGTGGTGGCCCAGCCTTCGTCCATAAAGCCGTAACGTGTTTCGTTGATACCCATGTAAAACGGAAACCAGGTGTGGGCAATCTCGTGCTCAGCCACGAAGCGCGAAAAATTCAGGTCTCTGGTCGTGCCATCATTCACCATCATCGGGTACTCCATATCGGCGAAGCCCTGCACGACAGTCGTTTTGGCATATGGATACGGCACACCGGGCCAGTTGTTGGAAAACCAGTCGAGGGCGTGCTGCCCAAAACCGACCATCTGGTGAAAATCGGCCGCGTTGTCCAGAAAAGCCGCCTGCACACTCGCCCGCCGACCGGTCTTTTTATCGACCACCACGCTACCCGCATCCCAGACGTAGTGGTTGCTGATGGCCAGCGCCATGTCGGGGACGTTCGTTGCCCGCCAACGCCATACGTTCGTCGCCTGATTCGCCGTGATGTTACCCGCTGTCAGGTCAGCCGCCGTCGCGACGTGTACCAGCGAATCACTTTTCATCGACTGGCTTAGCCGCTGTGCGTAAGTCGGTTGCAGCACCTCATTCGCGTTTTGCAGATCGCCCGTCGACCAGACGATATAGTTTTTCGGCACGCTGACCGTCAGGTCGTAGTCGTTGAAATCGCTGTAAAACTCCTGCGCGTCGGTGAAGGGCATCCGATCCCAGCCGTAGTAATCGTCATACACCGCCACGCGGGGGTAGAAGTACGCCAGGAAGAACGTCGTCGAGTCGAGCACCCCCTCGCGTCCGCTTTCCCTCGAGAGATCATAGTGCCAGTCGAAAGCCAGTTTCACCGAATCACGGGGCATGAGCGGTTTACTCATCACCATCCGCTGGTTGACATCCGGGCTGGTCGGCCACGTCTTCTCTGCCTGATTTTCGGTGTAGCGGTCGATGGTCACGCCCGACGTCAGGTAGTCCTCGCTGGCGGCTCCCTGCCGAGCGGCACCCGGCCGGTGAATGTTCATAAACAGCTTGACCGCCAGCGTTTTCAGCGTATCGGGACTGTTGTTGACGTAGGTAATCTGTTCGGTTCCCCGGATCGTGCGGCTGGGTGGCGTCGCTGTGATGTTGATGCTATAGTACGCCCGGTTCTGCCAGTAACGCGGGCCGGGTTTGCCATCCATCGAGCGAGTCCCTTTCTGGTACGCCTGCTTCACGTTGCGGGGCATATATAGCGTCTGCGCCTGCGCTGCGGTCAGGCCGAAAAGTAACAGTGTCAATGAAGCGAGTTTCATGCGATATGTGGTGGTCGGTTTATAGTTTTAGATGGGTCGCGGTCAGTTAGTCCGGCAAAAATATCAGAATGAAAAACGGGCCGACTATTTTTGTGATTAGCGGTGTGCCGATTTTATCCGGTCAGCCCCGCCGTCACGCCCAACCCGCACCAGATGACCTTTACGTTTCGCAACGACCAGCCCGACGAATTTTTAGCCATTCTTCGCGAAGTCGCCCATTGGCTGGTCGATAGTCAGCAGGTGCTTTGGCAACCCGATACGCTGACGGCGGAAAACCTGATCAACGACTATACACGTGATAACTGCTACGTGATGTATGCCGATGGCGTACCGGCGGCAGCGTTTATTTTGCAGTGGAAATCCCCGCTCTACTTTCCCGACGTGCCCGACAACATGGCGGGGTTCATCCATAAACTAGCCATTCGGCGGCTGTTTGCCGGGCAAAACCTGTTTGCGCCGATCCTGACATACTGTCAGCAGCAGTGCGTAGCACAGGGCATTCCCGAACTGCAACTCGAAACCGACGCCGACCGCCCCGCCCTCATGCGTTTTTACGAACGGAACGGCTTTACACCTACGTACCAGCGCACCATACACGAATTCGGGCAAACGTTCACGTGCCAGTACTACGTGATGCATTTCTGAACCACCGATTTTATGTAGCACGCGGGCCGAAACAAGGTTGTACCTTGCGGTATGTTTTCCGACCGCCGACTGCTGCACATTTACGCCATTATCTTCATTGATATCATCGTGGGCTCGGCGGTTGGGCCGATTCTCCCGGCGTTCGTCAAGCAGATGGAACGACCGCAGCTATGGCTGGCACTTGGTACAGCCTTATTTCTGGGGATGCAATTATTCTCCGCCCCATTGCTTGGTAAACTCTCCGACGGCTACGGTCGTCGGCCCATCTTTATCGTATCGGCAGCAGGAACATTCCTCGCCAATACGCTGCTGATTCCGGTGCGGCTGGGTGCGTTGCTGGCCAATCGGTTCAGCGACGGACTGACCAACGGGATGTATGCTACCGTCCGCTCGGCCATTACCGATATCTCGCCCAAAGAAGACCTATTCCGTAACCTCGGTATCGAAGGGGCCATTCTGTCGCTGGGATTTGTGATCGGGCCGGGGGTATCGGGGCTGCTGCTGACGGCATTTGATGTGGTCGAGGGCGATCAGGCGCGGGTCGTGGTGATTATGGGCGTGCTGCTGTCGTCGGTCAACGTGCTGCTGAGCTGGACACTGCGCGAAACGCACCCCAACCCGCCCGGCGTGTCGATGGCTGCGCTCAAAACCGAACTGGTACAGGCTCTCAACGTGGCAAATCTCTGGGGACGGCTCCGGGCTAAAGACAGACAGCACGGCGGACTGAAAACGCTGGTGCTGATGCAACTGGCCCTGACACTCAGCACGGGTTATTACAACTACTTCGTCACGTTTATCAGCTTTGGCGCGCTGCACCTCGACGCCAAAGGGATTTCTTATTTTTTCATGTACTTCGGCGCGCTCAGCGTCGTCATCAGCTACGTTTTTTACACCTACATCGCCGACCGCATCAATCAGCAACGGGCTATTATCTGGCTGGCGGGGCTGGGCGTTCCGGTGCTGGCAGGTTACGGCCTGATCGGCACCTCGATGGTCTGGCTCTACGTACTGGTTACCATCGATTGCCTAACGCTCTCGCTCATTCAGGGCCTGATCGAAGGGCTGATGGCACAGCGTACGACCGACGCCGACCGGGGCGAAATCTTCGGCATCAATCAGGCGATGCAGGGGCTGGCGAGTATCGCGACCACCCTGGTGTTCGGGCTGCTTTCACTGGTCGACCTGCGTTTGCCGTTTGCCTGGTTTGGGGTTAGCCTGGCCATCGTCGCCTGGCTGGCCTGGCACCGCGATACCGTCGGCAGCTCATCCTCGGCACAATCAGCTGCGTAAGCTACGGATAGTATGTTGCCCGGTCAACTGGCTTTTGACAACTGATCGTTTGATCCATTCGTCATGCGCAACGTATTGATTATAAGTCTACTGCTTTTGCTGAGTTGCCACCCGGAACCGGTTACCGAGACTGTACAGTACAGCGTGCCCGCCAGTGTCGAGCCGTACGTTCAATCGTTTCGTACGGAAGCCCAACGCCGTAATCACCCCGTTTCGACCGACAGGCTGGTCATCGATTTTGGTGACACGCAGGGCGAAGATGTATGCGGCCGGTGCGTACTGGAAGCGGGTCAGCCGCCCCGCATTATCCTGAGTATGGATGCGTATTGCTGGCAACAGGCGAGTGCGAACGAACAGGAAGGCCTGGTTTTTCACGAACTGGGCCACTGTCTGCTCAATCGCCAGCACCGCAGCGACCACTTCGCCAACCGTGCGTATGTCAGCCTGATGAACCCCGACAACATGGGCGTTTACGCGACCTGTCGCTATCCAATCGGTGACGACGACTGCGATAAACGACCCCGCCGGTCGTATTACCTCGACGAGTTGTTCAACCCCGCCACAACCGCACCTGACTGGGCTAAATAACCGACGCCGGGACAACATTGGCTGTTGCGTTAACACCCGCGAGGTTCGCCATTCTCTCCCAAAAACAGTATGTTCGCTTTTCGCAACCTGCTCATCCCGTTCATGCTGAAATCTACACTGCTTCTGTCGCTACTATCGGGTAGTCTCGCCCTGGCGCAATCGACCGTTCCGACCGTTTCTACATATCAGGCTCCTGTTTTTACCGATCCGGAACGCGTTAAGAAAATCGAAGCCGCCTGGCCGGTCATCGAAAAGCTGTATCAGGACTACGCTCAGAAACAGCACTTTCCGGGCATGGCCTACGGGCTGGTGGTCGACGGAAAACTGCTGAAAGCAGGCGCGACGGGCTACACTGATCTGGCGCAGAAAACTCCAGCCACGCCCGCGTCGCTGTTTCGCATTGCGTCGATGACCAAAAGCCTGACCGCGATGGCCATTCTGAAACTGCGTGACGAAGGCAAAATCCGGCTCGACGACCCCGCCGAGCAGTATGTGCCGCAACTGAAAAAACTGCGTTACCTCACCACCGACTCACCCCGTATCACTGTCCGCAACCTGCTCACGCACTCGGCCGGCTTCCCCGAAGACAACCCCTACGGCGACCGGCAACTGGGCGACTCCGAAGCCGAACTGACGCGCTTCCTCGACGGGGGCGTGTCGCTGTCCAACGTACCGGGCGTGGCCTACGAATACAGCAATCTGGGCTTCGTGCTACTGGGCCGTATCCTGACCAACGTAACGGGCAAGCCGTATCAGCAGTACATCACCGAGTCGATTCTGAAACCGCTGGGCATGAACGATACGCGCTGGGAATACACGCAGATTCCGGCCGACAAGCTGGCGCATGGCTACCGCTGGCAGGGGAACGAGTGGCTCGAAGAGGAACTACTGCACGACGGCTCGCACGGGGCAATGGGCGGTCTGATTACGTCGATCAACGATTTCAGCAAGTACATGGCCGTGCATCAGCAGGCATGGCCCCCGCACTCCGGTGCCGAAACCGGCCCCATCCGGCGGGCGTCGGTGCGGGAAATGCAGCAGCCGTGGACATTCAGCTATATAAACGGTGCCTTCCGCTACCCCGACGGCCGGGCCTGCCCTATGACGAGCAGTTACGCCTACGGGCTGCGCTGGAGTCACGACTGTGGCGACCGCGTGTACGTGGGGCACACGGGCGGATTGCCCGGCTTCGGCAGTCAGTGGTGGGTCATGCCGGAGTATGGTATCGGCGTGGTGGCCTACGGCAACCTGACCTACGCCAGCATGGGGTCGGTCAACTGGGCGGTGCTCGACACGCTGATCCGGTCGGCGGAGCTAAAACCGCGTCAGTTACCCGTTTCGCCCATCCTAGCACAGCGCAAAGCCGAACTCGTCAAACTCCTCCCCGACTGGGCCAACGCCGAGCGCAGTGGTATCTTCGCCGAAAACTTCTTCCCCGACCGTTCGGTAGCCCTGCGTCGGCAAGAAGCGCAAGCCCTATTCAGCAAGATCGGCAAGATTACCAGCGTGGGTGAGCTGATGCCCGAAAATCAACTACGTGGCACGTTCCGACTAGCCGGCGAACGCGGGGCCATCGACGTCTTTTTCACGCTCACCCCCGAAAACCCCGCCCTGATCCAACAGCTTGACCTACACGAGGTGAAGCCGTAGTGAGGCACCATCAAGGCATCTGTGCATTTCAATTGGAACTTGTGATCACGTCTGGTTATTTTAGCATGGATCCGTCACACAATTCGACAAATACATCATTATGCTCTCAGTCAAAGAAGCAGCTCATAATGCCCTTAGTTTTTACAAGGACATTTATCCTGATATACAAGGGGAATTAATTGAAGAAGTAGAACTTGACGCCGAACGTCGCCATTGGCTGATAACACTCAGTTTTCCTGTAAAAGCAGACCCAAAAAACCCACTCGCCGTTTCTAGTATTTTCACCCCACAGTTCGAACGGAAATACAAACTATTCAAAGTGAGTACTGATGATGGACACGTTGAATCGATGAAGATAAGAATACCCGGCAATGACGCTAACTGATTTGCAAAGGGTTCGGGGTCTTCTCATCGACACTAATCTGCTGGTCCTGTTAGTAATCGGTTCGGTGAGTCCAACTGCAATCGTGGGAAACAAACGTCTAAGCGCTTACACGGTAACTGATTATAAACTTTTACTTTCTTTTGTTGAGCGCTTCAGCGCCTTATTCACAACACCGCATATTCTAACTGAGGTCAGCAATCTTATCGGGTGCGAAACGAAGCAACAGCAGCAGGCATTAGAAATCCTGAAACTACTGACTCAGCGAATGGAAGAAGTGCTGCCTGCGAGCCACGAAACGATGAACACCCATTCCAGAAGCTACCTAAAGTTTGGGTTAAGCGATGCATCAATTCATCGGGTCGCAGCAGACAATCTGCTTGTACTGACCGATAACTTAAATTTCTGCTACTACCTCCAGGGCCAGAATATATTGGCGTTGAACTTCAATAATCTGCGTACAGAATACCTGCTCCGTTAACTCTCCTTTCTCCGCGACAAACTACCGGAGTAACACGAAGACAAGTCGTAAGTGGCCTACCGAGCCTTTTTCGACTTGCTCTTTACGGCGGTGGCCCCGACGCCGAGATGCGCCAAAGCCGCTTCCAGTACCGTATCGCGCCCTGATTGTATATCGGCAACCGTAGGCCGGACTAGTAGCTGCGGCTGAATACCTTTGGCATTCCATTCGGTTCCGTCGGGATACATATCGCGCTTAGTGCAGACGCGGGCCATCACGCCCCCCGGCAGAGAAAACACCAGCGGTTGTCCGGTGCTACCGCCGGTCGGTTCGCCGATGATCGTACCACGCTTCATGGCGTCGAACACAACGGCAAAATCTTCGGCAGCCGAAAACGTCTCACCACTCGTCAGCACCACAACAGGCCTAGTGTACAGGTGTTTCCCGTTGGGTTGCCAGCTATTACCGCCTTCAACCGACTCCAGCACGACACCTTCGCCCCGTGCCCGACGCAGCGGACTGTACAGCCGCGACTCATACGAACCGGTTTTCATAGGCTTATCGGTCAGGTAGCTCAGTATATTCCATCCGTAATCGCTACTGCCGCCCCCGTTCCGACGAACGTCGAGAATCAGCGCATTTGTTGGCGCAATTGAATCGTAAGCGGCTTTGAAACGGGTGAGCGCCTGATTATCATCGAAACTGTTGAGTTGTACATAAGCCACGTTGCCGGGTAGAATACGAAAAGAAAACGCCGGTTCGGGATTGAGTTTGCCGTAACCAAAGCGTGGTAAAATACGGGTAAATGACTGGCCCTTAGCGTCGCGAAAATCAACCCTAACCGGCTTATCTTTTGGTCCGCGCAGCAGGTTGTAGAGGTACGTTTGTACGTCAAGGTTCTGCGTCGTCGAACCGGCCTGATAGGGTCGTACGTATTGATCGGCGTAGGCTTTGGCAGGCATGCCGTCGATGGTAACGATTTCCAGGCCGGGCCGAATACCGGTACGTTGCAGGCTATCGCTCATGACAGTCTGCACCAGCAGTTTGTTCTCGACAAGTACAGCACCGATGGGTGGTCGACGCGACACCGAATCGGCCAGTTGGTTGTCGTCTGCCCAGACCCCGGTATGGCCGTCGTGAAGCTGCGCGACGAAGCGCTTCAGCACGCGGTAATAATCGGCCGTGGAGTGTGTCGCACGGATTTTGGGCAGATAGTCCAGATACAGCTTGTCCCAGTCGACATCAGGAATGTGATCGAAATACGCAAAGTTGTACTTAGCTTCTGACCACAGTTTCGACAGACCCGCCACTTTCTCGTCGTCGCTGATATCGACCCGGTACGCTGTTTTGAGGGCTTCCGAGTTAAACAGCCGATCGCCGATCAACGCTTTCGTCAGCAGGTCGGCAATGACCGGCTGTTTACGCACATCGGCGAGAGCGGCCTCCTCATTTATCCATTTTACGTAGTACTGAGCCCGTTTACCAGACAACGGATACGCCAGTGTCTTTGCGGCTTTTTCAGTCTGCCCCAGCTTAGCCTGGACCACCGCCAGATCAAACGACATATCCCCCTTTCGGGCCAGTAAGTATTGGTTAACTTTCGCCAGTTCCTGCACCTCCGGGCGATGGTAGTACGCCATGGCATCAAGCAGAATTTGTTCCGCTTTTTTCAGGCTATCGACTGGCGGATTAGGCGCGTCGCCGACTACTTTATCCGCCCGGCGACGTTCACCCTGCAAATACTCGTATTCGTTCATACCCGGTTTTGCGTCCTGGGCGTAGCTGGTCAATACACTGCTGGCAAGCAGTAAAACGGTGAGAACAATTTTCATGGAACGGTTTGATTATATGTCGGTATGGTTGTGCGCGGAGATAACGCGTAAGTTGCCGAAACTGGTGCGTTATCTGTCAATGTACTAGCAAATTGACCAACTACCATGAGCCGTTCATCGCTCCAAAACAGCCCGGGGGTTTCACACTATAGTGCCATCCAATTCCTCACCGAATCTCTTCTATCCTTTCACCCGAAAAGGCCACCGCTTTTTCGGCAAACAGCACTTTGGTTGCCGCCCAGGTCGCGCGAAACAGGTCACTTCGGCGGTAGGCTTCCAGCGCGTCGGCGGATTCCCACAGGCTGTACGTCATCCGCACGGCGGGGTTGTCGGGGTCGCTGAGCAGTTCAAGATGGCAGTTGCCGGGAAACGCCCGAATGTGCTGTTTCGACGTATCGAAAATTGCGTGAAAGTCGGTCAGCTTATCGGGCTGGAAGGTCATGCGAACGATTCTAACAAGCATTTTTTCAACACAGAGGCACAGACTACACGGAGCTATCGGCGGAATCAAAAAGAGCTGATTTCGTCACACCGCAATTATGCGTTGCTTTGCGGTAAAATCCCACCGCATATCATGTCAAAAATTGAATACAATGACCTAAGCCGGATGATTATCGGCGGCTGAATCGACGTTCACCGTGAGCTTGGCCCCGGTTTGCTGGAAAGTGTTTACGAAGAATGTCTTGCATTTGAATTGCAAAGCAGGGGTTTATTTGTTGAACGGCAATACGAGCTGCCCGTCGTCTACAAAGATCAGGTACTGAATAAAACGTTTGTAATGGATCTGATCGTTAATGGCCTGATCGTTGTGGAGTTGAAAGCCGTTCAGACTCTACTGCCCATCCACGAAGTGCAGTTACTGACTTATCTCCGCATGGCCCGCCTTAAGCTTGGTTTGTTGATTAATTTCAACGTTGAACTGATGCGCGACGGGATCATTCGCAAAATCAATGGTTATCTCTAACACAGGCACACCACGTACACAAAACCGTTGTCTTCTCCGTGTTTTCTGTGTCTCTGTGTTGAAAATTCTGCGTTGACAACTAACTACTAAACCCAATGAACTACCGCACATTTGGCCGCACGGGCTGGAACATCTCTGAAATCGGCTACGGCATGTGGGGACTGGCGGGCTGGACCGGCTCCGAACGCGAAACTACTGACAAAGCCCTCGACCTGGCCGTCGAACGGGGTTGTAATTTCTTCGATACGGCCTGGGGATACGGCGAAGGACTCAGCGAGCGCATCCTGGGTGAACTGCTCAAACGCAACGCCGACAAGAAGCTGTACGTCGCGACGAAGATTCCGCCCAAAAACCGCATCTGGCCGTCGAAACCGGAGTTTCAGCTGAACGATGTCTTTCCGGCCGACTACATTGTGGAGTACGTCGATAAGAGTTTGCAGAATCTGGGTGTCGAGACGATTGATCTGATGCAGTTTCACGTCTGGGAAGACAACTGGGCCGACCGCGACGAGTGGAAAGACGCCATTACCAAACTGAGCGAACAGGGAAAAGTACAGGCGTGGGGCATCAGTCTGAATCGCTGGGAGCCCGACAATTCACTCGACACGCTGAAAACCGGCCTGATCGACGCTGTGCAGGTCATTTACAACATTTTCGATCAGAACCCGGAAGACAACCTGTTTCCGCTCTGCAAAAAGCTGGATCTGGGCATTATCGCCCGCGTGCCATTCGACGAGGGTACACTCACCGGAACGTTCACGAAGGAAACCACCTTCCCTGCCGACGACTGGCGCTCCACGTACTTCGTACCGGAAAACCTCAACAGCAGCGTCGACCATGCCGATGCGCTGAAGCCGCTGATTCCGGAAGGCATGACCATGCCGGAAATGGCCCTGCGGTTCATCCTGAGCAATCCCGACGTCCACACGACTATTCCCGGTATGCGCCAACTCCGCAACGTGGAAGCCAACACGGCCGTCAGCGACGGAAAGGGCCTGACGCCCGAACTGCTGCACGAACTGAAAGGCCACCGCTGGGATCGCACCCCGACGGAATGGAGTCAATAGTTTTCTGCGTTTAATGGTCAATGTTTAACGTTCAAGGTTAGTGGCTCTGAACGTCAAACATTGACCATTAAACATTAAACTCACACATGAAACTTCTCCTTGTTGAAGACGAACCGGCATTGCAGCAATCCGTGCGGGAGTACCTGACGGGGGAAGGCTATACCGTGACAACGGCAGCGACATACCGGCAGGCGACCGAACGGGCGCACGATTACGACTACGACTGCTTGGTGGTCGACTTAATGCTGCCCGATGGCAACGGGCTGGACCTGGTGCGGGAGTTGAAGCAGCAGCAGTCGAACGCGGGCATTATCGTTGTGACGGCCAAAGACGCACTGGCCGACAAGCTGACGGGACTCGACGCCGGGGCCGACGATTACCTGACCAAACCGTTTCACCTGCCCGAACTCAACGCCCGGATTCGTTCGGTGCTGCGTCGGCGGGTATTTGGCGGGCAGGCGAAGGTGCAGGTTGGCGATCTGACGCTCTGGCCCGAACAGCAGCGCGTCAGCATCCGCGATACCGACCTGAAATTAACCGGCAAAGAATACGAACTACTGCTGTTTCTGAGTACCAATACCGAGCGGGTGCTGTCGAAATCAGCCATTGCCGAACACGTCTGGGGCGACGCGATGGACATGGCCGACTCGCACGAGTTTCTGTACACGCACGTCAAGAATCTGCGCCGAAAACTCATCGCGGCCGGTTGCCCGGATTATATTCAGACGCGCTACGGAGCCGGTTACGTGTTCTCAACCCGCATCGACGCATGAGCCTGCTTGGTCAGACGGCCCGCTACCTGCTGCTTTCCGCACTGGCGATCACCATGCTGGGATCAGCGGGTTTTTACGTGTTGATTCACAGAAAGATTCAGCACGAGGTCGATGAGATTTTGAGCAGCCGGGTCGAGCATGTCGGCTTACAGCTCAGTCAGTCCACCGCAACTGCACTGCCGGCTCCCATAGGCATTGGCAACCCGCGTATCGAACCGGTTGACTCCCCCGACCGAACCAGGTTCAGCGACGAAACACAGCTTGACTCGCTAGCTGATAATGAGCCTGTTGCGGTTCGACAGTTAGTACAGACGGTACGGGCCAATGATCGGCTGTACCGGGTTACGACGTACGAGCCATACTACGAATTTGACGAACTGGCACGGGACATGTCGACGGGCGTTATTCTGGCTTTTCTGGGCCTGATGAGCCTGTCGGTCATTATCGGGCTGGGGCTGGCGCGTCGGTTGTGGCGTCCATTTCACGCGACCATCGATCAGTTGCAGCACGTTCAGCTCGATACGGGCATCGAACCGGCGTTCCCGGTCAGTTCGGTGTACGAGTTTGATTTGCTGAACCGGTCATTGACGGAGTTGACCCAGAAACTTCGTCGGCAGTTTCGATTACAGAAGCAGTTTACCGAGAACGCGTCGCACGAATTGCAAACCCCACTGGCCGTTGCGGCAGCCGAACTCGACCAGCTCATGCAGTCGGACCGGCTCACCGAATCGGACCACATTCATCTACAGCAGGCGTCCGTTGCGCTGGGTCGACTGAGTCAGTTAAGCCGGTCACTGCTCCTGTTGACTCAGGTGGAAAACGATCAGTTCATCGACGCCGAGCCCGTTGACCTGAGTGCCCTGATCAGTCAGTATATGTCGGAATACGAGCCTTTTTTCACTCATAAACGCATCGCCGTTTCGCAGTCCATCGAACCGCGTATCGTGCTGACAATCAACCGGCAACTGATCGGCATCGTACTGACGAATCTCCTAAAGAATGTCGTCCGGCACGGCGAGTCGGGGAGGTGCGTTCAGCTTACATTAACGTCGGATACACTGACGATAGCCAACGATGGGTCGCCCCTACCCTTCACCGATTCCCTGTTGTTCACCCGTTTCGTGCGCAACCCGGCCCGCCCGGACTCCACGGGTCTGGGGCTGGCACTGGTAAAGCAAATCGCCGACCGCTACCACCTGCCACTGACGTACTGCTACGATATGGATAAGCACCTGCATACGTTTCGGATCGGCCTGCACCCGACGGCTACCGCCGGATATAATAGATAACACCCGCCACGATGAGCGATTCGATAATCCAGACAATCAGCGCGTTACCGCCGGATATGCGTCGGAGCAGCAAGTGCAGCCCGACGGAGAGCACCAACAACGGAATACCCACCACGAAATAAAGCTGGTTGTATTCCTTGTCGGCATTCAGCGCACCATAACCGATCCAGACTAGTGCCAGCACCACGCCCAGCATCAGGGGCGATACCCAGTTTAGACAATTTCTACTGTCCATAAGCCGTAGTTATTCCTCGATGGATTACGAATGATAAAAACCGTAGGCGACGAGCCCGACCAGTATGGATTCCACGATCCAGATGTACAGTGTATTGTAGTTGGTAAGCCGTCGGATTAGTATGTGAATGGCGACACAGAAAGCCGCTAACGGCAGGCCGAGAATAATTTCGAGGGGATAATCGCGCTTTTGATCGGGCGTACCGTAGAGCGTGTAATACAGCCCGTGCAACGCCCAGTATACGCCCAGCCCAACGCCGAACGTCAGGGGTGCGATCCATCCGGCTAGTTTTTTGATGTTCATAGCATCGTTTGTTAGTTTGGTAAACAAACGAATTCAGCGCAGAGCGGGATTGCGCTAGTTCATCAGCGACCGTAGCGAAGCAGGGGTCACAAAACGAAGGTCGAGAAACGGGCCGTGTAGGTGATCGAAATCGGCGTCAGTCGTTACAAGCGTCAACCCGAGCAGCGACGCCGTAGCTGCAATCCACAGATCATGCTTACCCATGTTACGCGGAGTACTGAACGGCAGTACCGGAAAACCCGGGTGTCTGCGCTGACTGAAGGCGTCGATATCGATATACGTAGTCAGCAACAAATCGCTGATATCAATTACCCGAACGTTTTCCAGAAATCGCATTAAGCGATCACGTTTATCGATGCTCCATCGCTGCTGGTAAGCAATCGACTCAACTTCAGCAATTGATGCGAACGAAACATAAACAATTACATTATCGGGATTGATGAACCGAATCAACTTACCATCAGACCTGTCACGCGCAATGTAAAGCAGAATATTGGTATCAAGTACTATATTCACTTGCGTTTCAGGTCGTTAAGCCCGTCCTCCAGTTCCTCGTCGGTAATCGGCTCACCGCCTAGATTATACAGTTTACTGGCATCAAACCCGGTCAGTTTACCGAACGCAGTGGCTCCTCCGGCTGCGATGATTTCCTCGGCGGAGTACGTTTTAAGTTTCTTGAAAAATGGCCGCTGGTCGTCTATTTTTTCGGACTGCATGGTGTGATCGGTAGGTTCGTGTACGAAACAACGAAATAATCCCGAAGATTCACACACGTTCCGGCCTTCAGACTTACTTCAGATTTCAGGCCGAAACTTGCCACCTGATACATAACCTGACCATGAAATCTGTTCTTTCTGCTTGCCTGTTTCTGCTGCTTACGTTGCCGGCTCTGGCGCAAATAAACCGCGTCGTTCGGGTGCAGGACAGCCTTACCCGCGAACCAGTCATTGGCGCTACCATTCGTACGCCCAGCTCGGTAAAACCGCTCGTTGGTACCGCAACGAATGCTGATGGTGTAGCAACGTTGACTAGTTTACCAGCCAGCGTTACGGCACTGACGGTGAGCGCAGTGGGGTACGAAACGGAGGCTTTTCCCATAACGGGAGGCAGTGACACACTCGTTTTTTTGCTGAAAAGCGTTGATGAATCGCTCGATGAAGTGACGGTTTCGGCTACGCGCACGAACTCGCGCATCGAGGATCTGCCCATTAAAGTAGAGGTGCTGGGGCAGGAAGATATGGACGAGGAAAGTGCTGTCGTGCCGGGTAACGTGAGCAGTATTCTGGGCGATATTTCGATTATTCACGTACAGCGCACATCGGCCGTCAACGGCAATCAGGCCATCCGGATGCAGGGTCTCGACCCGAAGTACACGCAGATTCTGCGCGACGGACTACCGCTGTACGAAGGCTTTTCGGGCAACCTCGGCGTGTTGCAGATTCCGCCCCTCGACCTCAAGCAGATCGAAGTCGTGAAAGGATCAGTCTCGACGCTCTACGGCGGTGGAGCCATCGGTGGGCTTATCAACATCGTGTCGAAGTCACCGACGTCGGAGAAGCCCGAATTTACAGTTCTGATCAACCGGTCGGGGCTAAAGGAGAGTAACAGCAACGCCTATTACGCCCAGAAATACGGCAAGACGGGCCTGACGTTGTTCGCGGGTTATACCAACCAGCAAGCCGTTGACGTAACGGGCGATGGCTTTACCGACAGCCCCGGCATCCGGCAGTTCAACATCCACCCGCGCTTTTTCTGGAACCCGTCGGACCGCAGCCGGTTCAACATTGGTTATTCCTTCACAAACGAGCACCGCGAAGGTGGTTACCTGCCCCGGCTGGAAGGTATTGCCGCCGTAAACACCTACCAGAATATCACTGATTTACAACGCCATACGGTCGATTTCGACGCCAGTCATAACACGTCGGAGACGAACAGTGTCACACTCAAAGGGGCCCTGAGCACGTTTCACCGCAAGAATACCGACTATCAGAAACTGTCGGACGGGCGGCAATCGTCTCTGTATCTGGAAGCCAACGATCTGAAGCGTTTCGGCAAACAGCAACTCATTATCGGGGCCAACCTGACCGTCGAAGCGTTCCGCAAAAACCCGGACAGCACCCGCCTTGTCGACTATACCTACAGCACCCTCGGCGCGTTCGTACAGGACGACTGGCAGGTCGGCGAGAAAGTCAGCTTACAGGCCGGTCTGCGTGTCGATCACCACAACACGTTCGGCAATTTCGTACTGCCCCGGCTGTCGGTAAAACTCAAACCATCGGACCCGTGGACGGTGCGGCTGAGCGTAGGGACGGGCTACAAAACGCCGAATCTGTTCGTCAACCAGACGCCTGGTGCGCTGAACGTCAGCCTGATTTTTCCGCGCTTGCTGCCCATCGACGTGGCCAATGTGAAAGCCGAGCGATCAATCGGGACAAACATGGACATTGCTTACAGCAAGACGTTTGAAAGCGGCTTCTCGATCCAGGTCGACCAGGCGTTTTACTACACCCACATCAACACGCCGGTTGTCGCGCAGTTTGCCAGTCTGTCGGGTACGCTGGGTGCGTATACGAACCTCGTCAATGCGCCATACAACGTGTTCAGCGTCGGCACCGACACGTACGTGCGACTCGAATACAAATCGTTTGAGTTGTACTTCGGCTACAACCACACCCTCGCCAAACGCAACGACCCAGCCAGCACCGACGTGGCCAACAACAGCTACTTACCACTGGCTCCGCAGGACAAATTCTCGACTACGCTGGCCTGGGAGAATGACCATTTCCGGTTTGGCGTCGAGAGCAGTTTCGTCGGGCGGCAGTACCTGTATAACAACGAGCGCGTACGAAACTACCTGATTTTAGCCGGTGCCGCCGAGTACCACTATAACGACCACTGGCGGCTGGTGCTGAACACGGAAAACGCGCTGAACATCAAGCAGGCTAACTACGAAACCGTCGTGACCGGCACCAACTCACTCGTTCAGCCCACCTTCCGCCCCGTCTGGGCACCCCTCGAAGGCATCATCGTCAATGCGGCTTTGAAGTACACGCTGTAGCCCAGACCTCCAGGTCTGGAGGGCGCGATAGCGACCAGAAAGCATCCGCCTGCGAAAGTTAGCCTGACGGCTACCAGACCGGGAGGTCTGGGCTACACTCGCGTCAGCCACTATACGCCGTAAACTGAAAACCGTAAACCATCAATAGTCCTGCTCGATGGGATGCACCATAAACTCGTCGATGACGACGTGGGCGGGGCGGCTCAGGATAAACAGCATCGACTCGGCCATATCTTCGCTTTGCAGATAGTGCGTCGACGTGGCATGGCCGTGGCCTTTGGCGTGAAAATGGGAGTCGACCAGGCCGGAGTAGACGCCCGTCACCTTGATGCGGAACGGCCGGACTTCCTTCCGCAACGCACCCATAAATGCTTCCTGCGCGTATTTGCTCGCCGTGTAGAGCGATCCGCCCGCGAACGTTCGCTTCGCTACGTCCGACGCGACCACGACAATGTGGCCCGACTGCTGCGCTTTCAGCGTGGGCAGGGCGGCTTTCGTCAGCAGAAACGTGCCTTTCACATTGGTATTCATCAGCTCGTCCCACTCGTCGACGGTGATGTCTTCAACGTTTTTGAAAACGCCGTAACCTGCATTGTTGATAACTGCGTCGATCCGGCCGAAGCGGTCCAGCGCCGTCTGCACCACACGCTGCATATCGACTTCACTTGACACATCGCCCGGCACGGCGACGATACGGCCCTGTCCCTCGGCTTCGACCTGCTTCAGTTCGATTACGTTGCGGGCGGTGATAACGACGTTGGCCCCGTTCTGCGCCAGCAGCAGTGCCGTCGCTCGACCAATCCCGCGTGATGCGCCGGAGATGATAATTACTTTCTCATTCATGGTACAAATGTAGAGACCGGTGCGCCGATGCGACCTGCGTCTCAGCGCGCGTCAGCCAATTCTGCAAAAATTACCGATCGTATACCCATCCGGGGGCTGAGACGTGAAGACCTTTTTTTCATCAGCCGATGGTAGTACAGCATAGAAACAAGAACCATCCGGGGGCTGAGACGCAAGATATTGCGTCTCTACGAGTGCTTGAAATGCCGGATCATCTCGCTGTAGCTCAGTTTCATTGCCAGACCCGATACGGCCTGATGCAATCGTTTTGTTTTCGTTGGCAGCGTTTTGGCGCTTTCGATCCAGTTGCTGAAATAAAGCTGATGGCCCGGTGTCAGCGTTTCGAAAAACGCCAGCGCAGCGGGTTCGTCGGACAGGCAGGTGAGCAGATCGGCGGACAGGCGCAGCGGGTCGTCGTCGCGTTCCAGCTCGACCCGTACTAGATCGCCCGCTTCTTTGCCGATGCCCTTGCGCATGATGGCGTTGATGGCCATGATAAACGGGGCCGTCGGCTCATCAGGATCAGCGTCGGCCGATTCGCCCATCGGCACCAGCGCCACCTGCTGAATGGCAAATGAGTCCAGCCGCCCTTTCACCCGAAACGCCGTTTTCTGTCCGAGGCTAAGCGCATCAGTCAGTTCGGGCGGGATGTCGATAAACGTCCATCCGGTCTTTTCGCCCTTCTGGCCAAACTTGCGGAGCGTTGCCGTGAATACCGTCATCTTATAAAACGAGCTGGGTATAATGGTTCAGGGTGGCTTGCAGCGATTCCTGCACAGCCCGCACCAGCGTAGCCGGTTGCAACACCGTCAGGTGTTCACCGTAGGAACGCAGGTGCATCAGCAGGTCGCGGTTGGGGGCCAGCCGGAGCCGGACCACGCATTCGTCGTCGGTGTCGCGCACGACCTCCTGCGTCTGGTGGATAGGCTTGGCCTTGACGTATCGCCCAAACAACGGGCTGAACGACAGCAGAATTTCCTCGACCGGCCCACTGCTGTCGGTGATGCCATAGATATGCTCGAACAATTCGCTGACATTCTCCAGCACCACGGGCGGTACGTTGCACAGGTCCAGCGAAATATCCAGATCACTCATGCGGTCGAGGGCGAAGGTACGCTCCTTGCCCGTCGGTTCATCGTAACCGATTACGTACCAGCTATCGGCTACTTCGCGCAGCAGAATCGGGTGCAGCGTGCGCAGCTTTTCGGTCGTCGGTGCTTCTCCGACCGGTATTTCGTGCTTGTGATAGCGGAACGTAATTTGTCGGTTCTGGTTGATCGCCCGAATCAGCACCGGCACATACTGTCGGTTACCGCCCAGCACCCGCTCTTCCACGTACACAATCCGGCGCATCAGCGGCTCCGATTTTACCTCCCGGATAATGTCGAGACTCTGCCGCACCCGCTGCAAGGCATTCGCCAGTTCGCCCGCTACGGATGCCCCCTGCGTGGCCGTCAGCACCTCGCGGGCGTAGTCGAGGGCTTCCATGTCGTCGGGACTAAGCATCAGGCGCAGTAGCCGAAACTGCGGGTCGGTGTAGTAATAACCGTTGCGCCGTTTATCGTAGGCGATGGGCGCGTCGTGGTCTTCGCGCAATCGCTGAATATCTTTCTCCAGCGACGACATCGACCGGATGCCGCATTTATCCTGACACACCTCAAACAGCCGCTGTTTGGAAAATTGACGCGGGTATCGGCTGATGATCTCGTCGATGATGCGGTAGCGCTGAAACGCCGAGCGGGTTATAGGCATGAGGATCGGTTTACGGTATTCGGTTTACGATTTAGAGTAGTCAGTTTATGATTTTGTCATCCTGACGACAGGAAGGATCTTCGGAATGAATTAGTCAATAACCGAAGATCTTTCCTGTCGTCAGGGTAGCAGAACAGTCCGTCCCCAAAAATTCAGAAAATATTTTTACCAAAAAAGAAGAACGTAAAAAGGTTACGTTTTGCCGGGTAGAACTTTGTTCTGTCAATTTTAAATAACACTACAAATGATGACGGCTTATCACACTCCATCCCCGCTGCTTGCCACTGGTTTTCCACCGGTTGTTCGTTCGAAAGCATCGGCGCAGGTTAGTGCGTCGGTAACGCACCTGATGCGCTGGCAGGAACCGCTGGCGACGCGGCTGCGCTTCCGCCATAGCCTGCCGGGGCGGGTAGCCAATCGTCTGCTGAATATTGAACTGGGGCTGTTTCTGCTGTCGGAGCTGCTGCCGATGGCTCCGGCCGAAGCGCTGCCCAACCTGCTCAACGGGCAGGGCATTGTATACCGTGAGCGGCCTGTCTGGACTCCCCATCAGCACAAAATGTTGAGCCGGGCGCGCATTCTGCTGGCTCCCTACCAGGATCGGGCCGTGTGGTACAGTGCCCTCGGCAAATACGCGACGATGGATAAAAGTATGCGCCTGTTCGTGACTACCGGTCGCGGGGGGCAAAACCCCGACGCCAGCTCATACGACCGGCGCGAACGCATTCAGCTCTACGGCTGGGCGCTGGCCTGAATACAGTATACGGTTTTCCGTTTACGGTGGCTGACGCAGGTAGCCCAGACCTCCAGGTCTGGAGGACGCGATAGCGGCCAAAAGCTACTTCCTGGCGTAGGCAGCCCAACGACTACCAGACCTGGAGGTCTGCGCCAGCTACTGTAAGCTGTAAACCGTATACTAAACACAGTAAAACATCCCTTCTGCCTGAACAACTAAACAACAATCCTGATGAACACCCCTGCTTTCCCTTCTATCCACCCTGCAGCAACCGCCAACCGCCGGCAGGCAACCCTGTCGGCGCGGCAACTGCTCGACGTCGAACTGGGCCTGTTTCTGCTATCACAGTTACAGCCGTCTGCCTCACCTTCCGCGCTGCCGGTTTTACTTCAAAAGGACGCGTCACTGCCCGACCAGACCGGGTGGACACCGAGGCAGCAAAAGTTGCTGAATCGAGGTCGTCTGTTACTCACACAGTTTCAGTATGCGGCCGCCTGGCACGAACTGCTGGATCGGTATGTCACACAGTCGAACCCACTTCGGCAAGCCTACGACATCAGCACCGACCGCAGCCGGTTTGCCGAAAAAAACGTTGGCTTCTTTCGCAACCGTACGGGCGTATTCAAAAGCATATTGGCCTGAAAAGTGTCCGCAGCACCCGTCAGAGCGACAGCATTTTGCCGGATGCCTTGCGTAGTTCGAGCCTTGTTTCCCCGCGTTTGTCGACATACAGCCGGGCACAGGGTTTACCCGCCTGATCGCGGAGAAACAACCCGAATTCTTTTTCTCGATTCCGGCCCACAAACAGGCGTTCCTGCCCTAGCAACTGCTGACGCTCCATCTGCTCGATACCGTTCTGGTAAGCAACCGGATTGTTAAGTTTTCTGAGTGAATCGATCCGATGCATGACCTGTTCCAGCGTAACGGTATCCGGCCGGTCCCACAGCTTCAGACCGTAGTGTTTCGTGGCCACTCGATTGGCCAGTTCCTCGCCGTATTGCAGTTGCATGATCTGGTCGCTCCGGTACTGATCGACGGAGAGAGTAAGGCTGGCTTCTTTCTTATCGCTGTCGTAGACCAGACCACCGCATTCATCACCCGCCGAATTAAAAAAGATAAGCCCGGCGGGGCGACCACGAGCGGGAATCGGCTTATTATTAATCAGGCCCGGGTGTTGCCGGGCCTGATTGCTGATGACCATTTTCAATTGTCCATCCGCTTCAACGATACTGAGTCGTTCAACCTCAAGTTCGTCAAAACGCTGCACACCGTAAGTCCTGCTGATTAATACAGTCAGCAAGATGCCGACGATACCAGTGGCCAGTATGACGTACACTTTTAGCCACCGCATCTGTCTCATTAGCGTCTGTTCCATAGCGCGTTATCGATTCCGTTTCTGGCAAGATACAGGAATCGATAACGCACCGGGAGGTGCGCGTAACCCAAATCAGCCGGCGATCAGACCGGCATATCAAGTTCGGCCGGTTGCGGGTTTCGCGAATTCAGTAACCCGGCCGGTACACTCAGCTCACCCGTGTGCGGGTCGATCAGGCCGTTTCGCTCGTCTTCGATGTTGGTGGCCTGCGTATAAATGTCCCCCGCCAGTGAGTGTCGGCGAAGTTCCTGCTTGAACTGGGCGATGCGCTCCGTCCGGTCGTCCAGGTCGTTTGGGCCGCCGTAGTTGGCAAAGCCGAAGCCACCCCATTCGCTGACGATCAGCGGCACCTGCCCCCGGTAGAAGAACGGATCACCGACAACCAGCGAGAACGCGGCCACGCCCTCCGTCTGCCCCGCTTCCAGCCGACTCAGCAGGTCGCGCCAGCGGTTCAGGTCGGGCGTGTAAAGATGGGCCGTCAGCAGGTCCGATTTCAGGCGACCTTCCACCGAAATATGCCGCCAGCCGTCGTTGTCGATCACCAGAAACTGCGGGTACGACAACTGCATGAAGTGGTACATCTCCGTGATGTATTGCTGCGTTTCGGGATTTGTAGCAATGTCTTCGGCGCCCCAATCTTCGTTGTACAGACTCCAGATTACCACCGACGGGTGCGAGCCAATCAGCGCCAGCATCCTGAGCAGTTCGGCACGGTGATTCTGCCGGCTCAGCGCGTTCGACACGTGCGGACTCGGCACCTCGACCCACAGCAGCATCCCCAGCTGATCGGCCAGATTATAAATACGCGGATCGACCCCGGCGATGTGCACCCGCACCATATTACAGCCCAGTTCTTTCATGGCCCGCATGTGCCGCTGCATCTCCTCAAACGTGGCCGTACCAGGCTGATACAAAATCCCGTCGAGGTAAACTGATTCGTTGTTCAGGTAAATCTTACGCCCCCGCGCTTCGATCTTCCGCAGCCCAAAATGCGTCTCGATCTGAGCGGCATAGCCCGTACTATCGATCAGCTGCGCGACGAGTTTGTACCGTACCGGCGTTTCGGGCGACCATAACTGCGCATCGGGAATATCAATCGTAACGCGCTGCTTTTTCTGCCCGACGTTCAGGTACAGCGGGTAATCCGACGTGGCCAGCACCTCACCCGTTTTTGGGGCGAGTACCGTTAGCCGAATGATGTAGTCGCCCGCATCGTGCACGCGGGTTGTCAGGCTGAACCGCACGAGCCGGTCTTCCACCGAACTTACTACCCCCACCCGCGACCGCAGCCGGTTTCGCTCCACGCTTTCGAGCCACACACTCCGCACGGCCCCCGTGTAGGTCTGGTACCAGATGCCGCCCCGCTTGTACACGTGCGACTCCTGTTTGCCGCGCGGAATAGCGGCATCCATCGTATCGGCAATGCGTACCGTCAGCCGGTTTTCGGTTTGCAGCAGTTCGTCGGGTAATTCATAGGAAAACGACGTGTATTCGCCCAGATGCACGGTTTCGTCTTCAATCGTGTGGAGCAATTGCCCGTTGAGCCAGACGCGGGTTTCGTAACCGCAGGCCCCAAACGTCAGCTGAATGATGGACTGTGCCACCGACGCACTCCGGTCCGGCAGTGTAAACATCCGTTCGTACCAGGCCACGACCTGATCCTGCCAACGGTCGGTCGATTGCGGACCGCGTGCCTGCGCCATGTGCTCCTCGACCGAACCCGGCCAGTGCACTACCCCGTCGAACGTGTGTTGGCTATACCATTGATCAGACAAACCCCGGTCGTCGGGGTCGAGGGAAAACTGCCAGTCGCCGTCGAGCAGCAGGTAATTATTGGGCCTCAGTACGGCGCGGGGCAGTTGATTGATCGGTTCAGCATAGCCGCCATTATCAGGCCGACTCGATGATAGGCTCGTATTCGTTTGTTTAACTTCCATGCCGGTGGTTTAGGTAAAAATCACAATCGTTCTGGCAATAATGCCGCCAAACCGCTGTAGTATTCTATCCACATAACGTACTAATCGCCGTTTTCATCCTGTTTTTCCGGGAAATAGTAATGCACGAAGCCATGTACGTTCAGGAAGCCGCCACCTACGAGGTGCTGGTCCTACCAGCTGCTGTGCTGCCTGGGTGCTTTCCCGACCTTGTCAACGACACGGATTTTGGTCGACTGTTCATCGGGCAGATGACGAACAACGGTTATCTGAAATTCCCGGTTGTCGCCGAAGTCGAAGACGTATAAAAATCGCTGCCCTTCGTACAGGTTCAGCAGGGCAAGTGTGGTTTCGGCCGCCGGATAGCCATCAGCCCAGCCTTCTCCCGTGCGCGGGTCGTAATATTGCTCACCGTTATAGGGATTACGCGGATTCAGGTAAAACCTGTACAGATGATCGTCGTCGAACCTGACGGCCTGCTGGATGGCAACGTGCAGATCGTCCAGCGTGTGGGTCGCCGGAAGAGCCAGCGTGCGCGACATGCCATGGTTGGGTAGTTCGACGCCCAGCCAGTAGGTTCCGGTAGCGGAGTTCGGATTGATCGGGTACAGACTTATCAATTCCGGCTCATCGAGCAACGTTCGGAACACATTGGCAAAGTGATTGACATCGACAGCTTCGGCATACCCTTCGTCGGCATCGGAAAGTAAATGACTGAAGGCATTCTTATTCCAATAATGAAACGGCCGCTGTTGGCGCAGCACCGTTAGGCAATCGCGGCCCCAATCAGTCAGCGTAACCCCGTCGATTTCCAGCGTGTACCGATTCCGTTTGGGCAATGATACTTCGTGAATACCGTACCAGCCAAACCAGTATCCCGCCCGTATGTACGGGTTTGCGGTTGGAAACAAACAGATGACGTCTGACTTAGTCCGCAACGCATACTGCTGGGTGATTACAACCGGCGTACCTGTTGGCAACGTAAGCAGTTTATCATAGCCCGACCGGAACCACTCGGCTCCCTGTCCGCTTCGGTCGTCGCCGTCGAGCGTAGCCCAGTCGACGTAGCACCAGGCGGTTTCAAGCAGGAAAACGTATTTTTCTTCCGTCGTCAGATTGCGGTAGGCGTCGATCCTGCCGATGTCCGGCACCAGCGTGTTGACCTTCCCGAACGCAACCGAATATAACCGGCTGACGGTCGCGACCTGAAACAGGAACTCCAGCAGTGGGTAATCCAGTTGCCGACTGCGGGGGGTCACGTAGTCGGGAGCCTTGTAACTAACCCGCTCGTTCAACGCCCATAAGTCAGCCGCTTTCAGATCACCCGCCCCGGTCAGCGACAGGTTGGGTTGGCGTTCGGCATAGCGCAGAAATGTCTCGAAATCGTCGACTAGATCGGTGAATGAGGTGGACATATAGAGGCTATAATTACTGATCTTCGAGACTGACTCGTAAAAGAACGAATCTTCTCGCAACTAGCATATGGGGTAGCCCTGACCTAAATCTATACCTGAGACCTGAAGGCGTTTGAAAATCGCTGTCGGCAAACCGGACAACTAGCTGACTACCTCAAACTCCGCACCCACTGGCCCGACAGCCGCCGACGCGCCTTTGCCGACAGTCTGCTGCCCAAAACCAACCCGGAGTACATGCCGCACCCGCTGTTTTACGCCCAGATCCTCCACACCGAAGGCCGCACCACCGACCTGCTGACCTGGCTTAAATCGCTCGACTGGCTCCGGGTACGTGGCCTCCCCGACATCCTGGCCCTGACCGCCCAAACCTACCCCGACGAATGCCTGATCCTCACCCGCGACCGGGCCACCACCCAATTCGAAACCGGCAAACGCGACCGAACCCTCTACAGTATCGTAGCAAGCTGGCTATCCGCCCTGTGCAGTATTCCCGCGCTGAAAAATAAAGCGATACTGGTAGCCGCCCAGCTTGTCTCCCGATTCCCCACCCTGCGGGCGTTGAAAGATGAATTTCGGATGAAGGGGCTGGTTTGAGGGGGATTGGGGCAGAAGAACTGTTCAAATTTTCGCCCTGATCTGTAATTGCCCTGTCAAAGAAATGTTATATAGGTCTATTCAACTGAGTAGGATAATACAGTTGAATAGGCCTATATCCATGGGAGAGACATTACATCAATGCACTACTTGTCATTTATCAGATTTTGTTCGCTGATTATCCTCGGAACTTATCAGCTATTCCTTATCTTGACCGTATGAATTTCTATGCTGGTGTAACTGACTATCGCTGGTACAATTATTTGAGTAACGCCAATCCTGAAGATGTCAATTTCTGGCAACCCGGTGGTCGACTTGCCTTTCGGGCATTGACGCTAGGTGGGATTTTCTTGTTTAAGCTTAAAAGCCCGCACAATGCCATTGGTGGAGTTGGTTTTTTTGCTGCACAAAGTCAGCTCCCCCTTTCGCTGGCTTGGGACGCATTCGGGACGCGAAATAGATTCGATAGCCTAGAGCTTTTCAGAGAAAAAATTAAGCAGTATAGGGGCGACACAGAGAGAAACCCAATAATTGGTTGTATTGCGCTAACCAGCCCGGTTTTTTTCCAAAAACAAGATTGGATACCCGTTCATACCGACTGGAGTAATAGCATTGTTCAGGGCAAATGCTACAACACTGATACAGCCGTTGGTTCAGTCCTATGGCAGCAGGTTCAAGCAACGTTGAGAAAGTATAGAATAGCCCCCCCGGGCGGTCAGGGATTGCTCGGCGTCGAAGAACCTCTATTGCAATACGGTGATCCAGTTTTGGGAAAGGTGCGCATTGGACAGGGGGCGTTTCGACTCTCGATTATCGATGCGTATACAAAGCGGTGCGCCATTACTGGAGAAAAAACGTTGCCGGTTCTGGAAGCGGCTCATATTAAGCCATTCGCAGAAGCTGGGCCTAATTATACGTCAAACGGACTGCTGTTGAGATCAGATATGCACAAGTTATTCGATGATGGCTACATCACGGTAACACCCGACTTCAAAATTGAAGTGAGTTCACGCATCCGGGAGGAGTTCAGCAATGGTAAAGAGTACTATCAGTATCACGGGAAACCGCTGGCAATAATTCCTTCACTTCAAGAGAACAAGCCGTCAGCGATATATCTGGATTATCACAATAGTGCCATCTTTCGACCTTAAGTACTCGTGCAAAGATTGCGCGGCATTTATCCCTCGCACTGGCAGATAATTTCGTTTCATTATCGAACCGTTCTAGTGCTGATAATCTTCAGCGGTTTGCTCAGGGGAAGTCTACATAAACTTATTCTCAGCGTAATCAAATAAGTTGCTGAATAACACGCTACCCGATAACAGAGATTTCAAATTAAGGGCACCTTTGAAACTACTTGAAGCCACATCCTATCTTGGTCCCATCCGCTCGGGTGGCTCAACAAAGCCGTGGCTTGTCCAGGTTAATGATCAGGGGAGCCTTACCTCATACGTAGTTAAACTATTCACCAAGAAGCAAACCTTGCAGCTTCACCCGGTGGCAAAAGAAGTATTTGGTAATGTGCTTGCGCAAGAATTTGATCTGAGCGTGCCCCAATATGCTCTGCTTAACTTCGGCGACCCGTTTATTAATGATCTGCCTGAACGAGAAGCACTCCGGTTACGTGAAATCGCGGATGGTCTGAAATTCGCTTCCGTAGAAGTCTCTGATGCTCCCATTGTTGACGTCAGGCAGCAACGATCTTTGTTGAAAAGCTACGACATTGGCAATATCTTCGCGTTCGATAATCTGGTCTGGAACCTTGATCGGGGTGGACGAAACAAGCCCAATCTGTTAATCGATGATGGTGCGCTGATTCTAATAGACCATGAGCAGATATTTCCTTTCGCCAATGATACGCTCACGCCGGATGCCTATGTGATGCCTCCGCTTCAACGAAGCGCCTGGTACTATCCATACGATAAGCATCTTTTCTATCCGTTACTCAAACGGATGCCCGCTACCGAAAAGACGAGCGTTTTCGATACGTTTCAATTCCACTTAGAAAATTTGTCGCTTAATTTACTGGATGATGCGGCATACGCGCTAACTCGTGCAGGTATCGAGATTGGAAATTACCCCGTTATCCGCAAGCATCTGTTACAAACTAAAGCCTGCGCCGGACAGTTCTGTAAATTCTTAACGACACTCATCGTGTGAACTCAGTCTTTTACTATAGCATCCTGCAATATCGGTACGCCCAGTCACTGGGTGAAGTACTGAACGTTGGCGTGTTGCTACTGTTTCCTGAGCAACGCCGAGCTATATTTCTGCATCCCGAGCGGCTGGGGCGAATTCGAAAACTGTACCCCAAGTTTGCCGAGAGAACAATTCGCTCTTATTTCAAGGGCATTGTCACTCGAACAAATCAGTTGACAAAGCAGCCTGAAATCTTCGCTGACTACGAAGCGCATCCCCGTCAACTTATTGACAACGAGATTCTTATTCGCGACAGTAGTGCCTTACAGTTCAGCGATGTAAAGCCATCGGTTTTGTACACGGAAGATTTGTCGGCTATCAGCGATCAGTTCTACAAACTCTATCTCTCCTTCTACGATGAAGATGAGTACCGTCCACGTCACGATGAGACCTATCTACTGAAGGAATACAAACAGCTTCTTCGTCAACGGCTGGATGGGCTGCTGTCACGTGAAGCCTTTGAGCAACCAGTCACGGTAAAGCCGGAGGGAACAAGCTTTACTTACCAGTTCCCATTTGCCTGGCAAAATGGCAGTTTCAACCTGGTAAAACCCGTTAGTTTTGACTTGAAGCTAGAGCAGTCAATAAACGAGAAAGCAACGCTCAACGTAGGCCAATTCACCGTTCTGAATGATTACGCGGAGCAACACAATGCGCGCTTCGACGTGCTGGTTGCCCGGCCAAAGGACCGAGAGCTGTATAAACCTTACGATCAGGCGATTCAGCTGCTGGCAAATCAACCTCGGGTGAACGTTGTTGAGGAGGAGAAGCTGGAAGACTATTCACGAAAGACGGCCGAAGCCTTACGTTAAGCTACAGTTTGTACCGGAAGTTATAGACCGCTCAACTGGTTCTGCACCCAATCCACGCCCAGCCGCTCCTGTTCCACACGCCAGTTGTTACGCTTCAGCAGGTGGAATAGGTCGCGCTCCTCGTCAGTGAGGTGAGGTAACGAGACAACGGGCGTATTTTCTCCTACACTGACGAGGTGGCGGTGGGCGTCGAAGGTGGCCTGATCCATTAGCAGGGACTGGGTTTGGGGGAAATGCGTTCGGCACTGATTCAGAATCTGGAAGCCATGAGCATCGAGGTCGCCCCAGTAGTGGATAGGCAGGGTTTTGAGGGCAGGTACGTCGGCGAGCGCTTCGACATTGAAACCACCCCCTGACCACAACGCCAGTGCATCGGCTTGAGCGGGAAGCGTCAGGAAATTGAGCAGGTTTTCGCAGATGAACACCCGGCGTACCAGCCCCGCAACCGACTGCCCGGTCGTGGGCTCAGTAGCCAACAAGGTTTGCAGGTACGTGTTGAAGGCGGGGAGCGGCAGGCCAAAATCGTCGTGCTGCCCGTCGAGCCGAAAGCGTTTGTCCAGGGCGCGAACCCGGATCATGGGCGCGGGGCGGAGCAGGCACAGTTGGTCGCGCCAGTCTTTGTGTTCAGACCGTAGCAGCGCGGGGCGCACGGTACTCAGCAGACGCAGCAACAGGGTTTGCTGCGTTTCCAGAAACTTTGTGTGGACCGGCACGGGTAGTTGCCGAACGTAGTAGCGATCCGGTACGTAATCGTCGCGGAAGTAGCGGCAAACGGCCAGCCAGTCGGGCCAGGCACCGGCGTTGTCGAGCAGGCGTAGCGGATACTGTCTAATCCAGGGTTCCAGTTCGGGTACGGCTTGGCGGGTTTGACCCACCAGATCAATAAAGCGATCAAATTCAGCCGTTTTTCCAATGAAACGCAACCAGTCGGTGGGAGTATCGAACGTGATGCGCTGAATGAGCCGAACGCTGCCCAGCATCCGTTTCTGTTTGGTCTGCCAGTGCAGGGTGTAACCATAGCCAAGCTGCTCCCGGCTCCCCCGGCGTAGGGTTTCCTGCTCGGCCGTGATGCGGGCGAACTGTGTCAGCAACTCGGTTTCGTCGTCCAGTCCAATGCGGCCAATGGATTTTGGTTCAGCGAAATAATCGTCACCACTCAGGTAGCTACGCAGAAACGACTGGTCGGTCCACCAGCGCATGGCCCGCTGTCGGATGTCATCGGGGGTTATCATGCAGATGGGTTTCGCTCGGTCAGGTCACGCTTGACCGGTTCATGGCTGACGGCCCCGCGCTCGGTGAAGCGGGCCTTCTGCTGCTCGTATTCCGCCTTGCTGATGGTCCGCACCTGCGAGTTGTTGCCCGCTTCGTTCGACACAAAATGCACGGCGTTGATGTACTGCTCGATGATGTTGATCTTTTGCAGGGGCGTCACGATCAGCAGTTGAATGTTCATCTGCCGGAACAGTTCCAGTCCGTGGCGGGTGCTGTCATCGGAGCCACGCCCGAAGGCTTCGTCGATCATTACGAACCGGAATGTACGGGTACGGTTTTCGTTCAACCCGAATTGATATGCTATCGCTGATGCCAGCACCGTGTAGGCCAGTTTCTCTTTCTGCCCACCCGACTTGCCACCCGAATCGCTGTAAAATTCTTTCTCGGTATCGTCGGCCCGCCAGCGTTCACTCGCCCCGAACGTGTACCACTGCCGCACGTCGGTAACGCGCTCGGCCCAGCGTTGGTCCTCGTCGGCGGCACTCTCCAGCCGGTCGAGTAGCTGACGTACCTGCTCGTATTTGGTTTCGGTATAGGTACTCTCGCCCAGTGTGTCGGACAGGCAGGCCCGCAGGTCGCCCCGAAACTGTTCGATTTCTTCGGCGACCCCACCCCGTACCTGATCGCGGGTCAGTTCAATGTACGTGCCGGGGTTGTAATCAACTTGCCGCAGGTGGTTATTGATGAGCATGATCCGCTCGGTAATATCGCTTTTGTAGATTTCCAGGTGGTTATGAAACAGGGCCACGTTGTGGATCGCCCCCTTTTGCAGTAGCTCGTGCAGGCGGGCTTCGTGCCGGGCCAGGTCGGTGTCGCGCAGCGGTTATAGTACCCTTCGTACTGCGCGGCATCCTGCATATTATCGCTCAGATCAGCCGTTTCGGCGGGAAAATCGCTACGGAACCGACTCATCAGCCGCACCAGCGTCTGTTGCACCCGGTCGGATTCGGCCTGCGCTTTTTCTATTTTCTGACTAATCCGTTTTGGGAGCGTGTTGCCTAGGTATTTCACTTTTGCCAGATCGGCATTGGTACTGTCCTCCAGTTCGGTCAGCAACTGATGAACGTCGGCAGGCAGGCGGTCGTCGGGAATGGGCTGCTCATCGATCAGCGTCAGCCACGTATCGTAGGTTTCCAGAATTTCGTCGTGGTCCGGGAAGAGCGATTGCAATACGGCCTCCGTTGCAATTTTCAGGGTCAGAAACACATCGTACAACTCGTTGGCCGTATGCCGAACAGCGGCTTCTACTTTGCCGGTCTCCCGGCTCCGGCTTTCCTTTTTTGTACCCAGCCGGGCTATTGTTTCTGTGACTTCAGTTAACTGCCGTTGCAACACCGCCAGCGTGTTGGCAGTGGCCTGTAGCTGCGCTATTTCAGTCTGTTTCTGGTCGATGCGCTGTGTCGTACCAGCCCAGTCGAGTTGCGTAAACGCGCTGAATTGCTGGTGCAGGTCGCGCAGGTCATCCTGCCGTTTGCGGCAACGTCACTGCTCGGTATCGACGGCGTCCACGGCTTTTACCTGGGTCTGATGCTCCGTTTTGAGCGTACTTTCGCGGGTCCGCAGCGTCTTCACCAGATCAAGATTCGACCAGCCCAGCACGTAACGGCTCCGGTCGTGGATGTCGGACCGGTCGTCTTTTTCGTGACGCCCACGCCCGGCTTTGATCTGCCCCTCGCGGGTGATGGCGTAGGGTTCCCGGCGAAACTCGTCTATCGACTCGCAGCAGGTCAGGTCGTGGTGTTCGATGAGTTGATCGGTCAGCCAGTCGTAGAACTCCGTATTGTTGTTGATCTCGATCTTGTTGACCAGCGACGGGCGGTGTGGGGCGATGTCGCGCCGTTGCTGGGTGTAGTTGGCCGCAATCTGATGGTAAACGATGCGCCCGCGCAGGTGCTGACTGTTGACAAACGCGCTGACGCGGTCGTAGCGATCGTGCGACACCAGCAGGCTCAGCCCCAGCCCCCGCAACCGGCGTTCGGCCGCTCCTTCCCAATCCGCTTCGTCGTCCTGTACCTTGAGCAGTTCACCGGCAAACGGCAGATCGGCTTCCGACAGGTTCAGCCCGTCGAGCAGCCGCTGCCGCAGGGCGATCATGTCGCGGGGAATCTTGTTTCGGCGTCCTTCCAGCGACGCCAGTTCGGCCTGCACGTCATCGAGCCGCTGTTTGGTGGCGTCGCGCTGCCGGATGCAGGCATCCCGTTGTTGGGTCAGGTGCCGTTCCTGTTCTTCGGCAGTCGTCAGCAGGGCAGGAAGTTGCTGCTGATTGGCGTAGAACTGCGTGGCATCGGTCGCGTCGGGCAGGTCGATTCGGTTAACGAGTGTCGTGTATCGGCGGGCCTGTTCCCGCTGCCCGTCGCGTTCGTGGGTCAGGGCATCCAGTTCCTGTTTGAGTTCCTCCAGCCGCTGCCCTTGCTTGTCTTCTTTCTGGGCCACCCGCAGGTTTACGGCCTGCTGCGTCTGTTCGCCAATCTGCCGGTCGAGATCGGCAAGTTCGTGTTTCAGCGTCTTCAGCTGGGCGTTGTGCCGGTGCAGATCGGCCCGCAACAGGTCGACTTTCAGGTACGCCAGAAACGTCGGGACGGCGTCGCGGCACTGGGCGAGGTGTGCCAGTTGGGTCTGCCATTGCTCATGCTGCTGCCGCTCGTCGACCAGCACCACCAGCCGGTCGATCTGATCGCGAATTTTACGTACCGTTTCGTGCGTCTGCCGCAGATCACCAAAAGCCGTCGTCATGGCCGCGATATGGTCGCGCACGTCGGTGCGGCCCAGCATCTGATTTCGGACAAAATCAGTCAGGTTTCCCACCGACTTCATCGATACGGTCTGGAAAAACAGGTCGAGAGCCGTTTCGCGCTGCGTGATGCCGAAATAATGACAGAATCGACTGGCGTATTCCGAAAACGAATCCAACAGTTCAACGCCGGGCGTTTCGCGCAGCCGCTTACGAAGTTTGGCCATGTCGCCCCCGAAATTGCCGAAGTCGCTGATGATGCTACGTTCGCCCTCGGCCACCATAAAGAATTTTTGCACCTTGCCTTCCCGTACCCAAAACGTCTGCGCCAGCGTCACGAGTTGCCCGGTCGTGTCGTCGGCGAAGCGGGCCAGCAACACGCTGTAATCTTTGTCGGGTTGCCGTAGATACTGCGCCTTCCGCGACCCGCTGACTTCGCTCTGCACGTTCTTATACTCGCCCAGCACGTAGCTCAGTGCTGACCGTTCGCGCCCTTCAGCCCCGGCGGCCTTGTTGTACGTGATGCGGTTGCCGGGCACCAGCAGGGTCGTCAGCGCATCGACCAGCGTCGACTTGCCGGAGCCGATGTCGCCGGTCAGCAGGGCGTTGGTACCGGCGGGGCTGATTTTCCAGATTTGTCCGTTGAACGTACCCCAGTTGCGAACTTCCAGCGTCTGGAGCCGAAAACCGGGTCGATGAGGGATTACGTCGGCGGAGGTGTTGGGATAGATTGACATGGTGGTTAACGGTTGACCCCACCCCAACCCCTCCCCGTAAGGGAGGGGCTTTACCTTTCTTCCAAGGTTAGCTCCTCCCTGACGGGTAGGGGTTGGGGAGAGGTGATTTTATACTTGCTCAATATTACTCACGGCTCTTGGCCCACTCGGCGTAGTGCGCCTGAAGTTTCTGGAGCAGGGCTTCGAGGTCTTCGATTTTGATATATGCGTTCAGCACCCGGCTTACTTCGTAACGGTCGTCTTCGCCTTTGAGCGGACGCAGGAACCGCAGTTCTTCGACGGCCCGCAGATAGGCGTCCATCTGCCTGGCGAGTTTGGTTTCGTCGGTGCCGGTCGTGGGCAGAAAAACGGCCAGTTGCTCCTTCAGCTCCTGCCCCGACACCACCAGCCCCATGCTGCCATCCTGTGCGTCGGCGTCGAGCAGCATTTTACGCAACAGCACACACAGCAGCGTAACCGGGTACGTCAACTGTCGTTTCTCTGACAGTTTGGGCCAGTTGGCCTGCTCGTCGGTGTACGTTAGTTGCCGAAGTAGCGCGTATCCTTCAGCGTCATCAACGTACACTTCCATACCGATCGTCTGGAAATGTCGTTTCACCTCGGCCAGGTGTTGCTGTAGCCGTCGCCATACGTCTTCCTGCTGCCGGTAGACGATACCTTTCGACAGGTGCAGGATGGGTAACGAGTGGGGCGGCAGTGTGGTCGTTTCCATGCGAGTGAGAGACTGACCAAACAGCAGGATGCTGTTTGAGACAAGTTGGGTATGCTTTTATCGGAGAAAGATCGTTTTTGGAAAGTGCGCTTGTTGGGTGATCCCGTCGGCGGTAGCATATTCGAGCATATCGGGTGACTGCTCATCGATCAGCGCTTTCTGGTCGCGCTCCCAGAGCGTGGCAATGCGGAAGTAAACCAGCAATTCGGTCAACCCTTTTTCAACCGGGTATTCAGCCACAACATCGGGCAGCGACACCTGCGACTGGTTGCGAAGCAGGCGACGGACGCGGTCGGTCAGTACGTTACTGTCGACGTACACCTGTTCGTAGAGTCGCTCCGCATTCAGCGCGTCGTCGGCCTGCCCTTCGGCCAGCGTCGTCGTATCGAGTTGCATAGCCTGCGTTGGCTCGAAGGGTTTCCGCTCCCAGACGATGGTGTAGTCGGGTTTACCGTCGATGGCGAAAAAGGCTCTGTCGGTGGGTGTCTGCGGTTGCAGCGTCAGGGCCAGTGCTTCGATCTGCCCGATCAGTTCCGACGCCCGGCGTTGCTGCTGATAGGCCCGCGTGTTCAGGAACCGGCGCAACTGCTCGAACAGGCGGTCGTTGGTGCGCTTGACGCGGTCGCCTTCGGCTACCAGATTCGTTTTCAGCCGACCCAGTTGTCGGTTCTGCTGCACCCGCTGCACGTCGGGTAGGGCCAGTACGTGTTGCAGCATCGCCTGAAACTCATCCTGCCGGGTCGGGTTCATCAAAAACTCCCAGAAAGCCGTAAAACTTCGTCCCTGATCGGTGTTCATGATGGCGTCCTGCGCCCGAAACACATCGTCCAGAAAACGCCCTTTCGACAGGTTTGTCCGTACCTGATCCTGGCGCACCTGCTGATTCAGTCCCCGAAAATTATGCTCGATCTGCCGGAAATCGGCCAGCAACCGATTGGCGGTATCTTCGAGCAGGCTGTAGCGATCACGGATTCGGGCGGCATCGTAGGTTTCGATATCCCCCGCCCGTACGCGGCCGATTTCGGCGTCGATTTGCCGACGTTGCTGTTCGAGTTCGGCTAGCCGGGTTGCCTGATCGGCAGCCGTATTCTGCACGATCTCCTTTAGCAGGTTGAAAATATTGAGCAGCCGCGATTCCGTCCCGACGAACTCCGCCTGATTCAGTTCGGACAGCCAGCGAAAGGCGCGTTCGGTAGCGGGCGTAAGTTCGTATGTAGCCTCGTCGGCATTGGGTTCGTAAAAGCGGTACAGAAACTCGTCTTTAACCCATTCCTCTAGGTATTGCTTAGCCGTTCGTGGATACCGCCTGCGGTCGGCGTCGGGAATTTCGTCGCCTGTCGGCTCGGCGTCGTTGAGGGCAAACAGCAGGTCGTTGAGCCGGGCCAGCAACTCACTATGTTTATATGATACCCGGTTGGCCTGCCGGAAACTATCGTACAGAAACTGGATCAGCAACGGAGCGGTTTCCTTACGCAGTAACGCCACCGTCCGGTCGTGGTTCATCAGCCATCGGACATCCTCGTGGGAAGCAAGATTGACAGGCATAAAGTTGGTGGAATAGAATTGCGCGACGTAACCACAGCAGCGCAATTGTACACACTATCCACCGTAATCTATTTACGGTCAGTTATTTTCTTTTGAAACCGTTCCAGTTACTTATGCAAACATGTCTTCTACCGCAAACTGCAATTCCGGCACGAGGGGTGCGGCTGAGATAACGTCCTGTCCTTTGTAAACCTTCGATTCATCGGGAGAGGTATAGACGAAAATTTTTTGCCGCTTCGGGACAATGTACCAGACAAGTTGGGTACCGCCATCGAAATAATCCTGAAGCTTGTCCAGCACATCCTCGTAGGATTCTGAGTCGGACAAAATTTCGATAGCAAACAGCGTGTTGATCCGTTCTCCCCGGCGGATCGCCTGTTTTTGCTCAGCTGTAACATACATCAGGTCCGGGATTCGCTTACGGGAGCCGTCCACATAGGAGTCTAACTCTGGTAACAGGTCATTTCCATGCTGAAAATCAGCGGTCCTGACAAACTGACGAATCAGAAAACTGGCAATAAAAATTTCGTTCTGTTTCGTGGCGGGTTTGGGAATGATACGCCCGCGCACAAATTCATAGCTTCTCCCGTGAGGATATTCCCGTTCCCAGGTGTCAAACTCATCGATAGTTTGCAAGTGGGTCGGTAATTCAGGACTAACTGGCGTGGCAATCATAGTGGTATGCGGTTGAGCTGACAGTATCGAAGATACGAAATTTAGCGGGCAAACGATAATCAACCCAGCAATGCGGTCTGGGCCAGATAAACACCCGCACCGGCGAGGTAGCCGAGCAGGGCCAGCCAGCTGATGCGACGCAGGTACCAGCCGAACGTGATGTTTTCCAGCCCCATGACGGCGACACCAGCAGCTGAACCGATTACCAGTAAGCTCCCGCCCGTACCGGCACAATACGCCAGAAACGACCAGAGCGCGCTGTCGATCGGGTAGGCCGTCAGGTCGTACATGCCCATTGCTGCGGCCACGATCGGTACATTGTCGACGACGGCCGACGCAACGCCGATCAGCAGGACGATCAGGCTGGTGTTACCAATGGCGTTGTCCAGCGAACTGGCCAGGCTGTGCAGGACACCCGTTGCGTCGAGCGAGCCGACGGCCAGCAGGATACCCAGGAAAAACAGCATACTCGGCGTGTCGATGCGACTGAGGGCGTAGGAAGCAGTCAGTTTTCGACGCTCCGATTCGTCCTTATCCTTATGGATTAGCTCCGATGCGACCCAGATTGCCCCCAGCGCGAGCAGCATGCCCATGTAGGGCGGCAGGTGCGTAACCGTCTTGAAAATCGGCACGTAGAGCATGGCCCCCAAACCGATGGCCAGCATCAGACGACGGTCGCGACGGGCAACGGGCGTAATGTAGGGGCGGCTGACGCCCCGGCTGGCGCGGGTCTGCACCGACTGCTCATTGGGCGTATACTGATAGGTTATGATGATAAGCGGAACGAGCAGCGCGGCCAGGCTGGGTAATAACAGCGACTGAATAATGGCCGATGCACTGATCTGTCCACCAATCCAGAGCATGGTCGTCGTGACGTCACCGATGGGCGACCAGGCCCCCCCTGCATTGGCCGCTACGATCACCATACCGGCCATCGTCAGTCGTTGTTCGGTATTACTGACCAGTTTGCGCAGCACCGACACCATCACAATCGCGGTAGTCAGGTTGTCGAGCAGAGCCGACAGAAAAAACGTCAGCAAGCAGATGATCCAGAGCAGCGTACGGGTGTTGCGGCTGGCAATGCGGTCGGTGATGAGCGAGAAACCATCGTGCGCGTCGATCAGTTCGACAACGGTCATGGCCCCCATCAGGAAAAACAAAATCTCGGCAATGTCGGCCAGATGGTCACGCAGGTGCTCGACAACGAGTTCGATCTGCGGAGCCATGAGCGCGTAAATCGCCCAGCAGATGACACCCGTAATGAGTGCCGTCGCCGTTTTGTTGAGGTTGATGGTGTGCTCAAGCGTGATCAGCATGTAGCCGACGCCGAACACAAGCAATAAAGCAAGCGTCATGTATAGCGAACCGGGAACGGTGTGTTTGTAGTTCGTTGTTATTCCGGCAGCACAACAACAAACTACAAACAACGAACTACAAACCCGTGATGGCCCGATCCCGCTTCATTGTCCAAGTACCGAAACTCGGTCCCGACGGGATGGCGTTGTTTCCGTTCATACTGGTTCGTCAGCCCAATCCCGGTCCGATCCTGGTCAATCATGAGCGGATTCATTTACGGCAGCAGACCGAACTGGGCGTGCTGCCTTTTTACCTGTGGTATCTGACCGAGTACATTATCCGCCGGATTCAGCACCGCGATCATTATGAAGCTTACCGAAACATCAGTTTCGAGCGGGAAGCGTTTGCCAACGAAACCAACCTCACCTACCTCCGCACCCGACGCTGGTGGAATTTTTTAGCTTATGTTTAACGTGGACTAGCGCATGTTGTGTAGCCTGGACCGGTCCGCCGGCGCGGGTCCACGTCCGGGTGGGCGCGAGAGCGACCTA
>Ga0160428_1000132_pt1 | contig 93385 bp, 70 predicted proteins | sample SolpanmetagenomM_FD_108198 | JGI IMG/M metagenome (GOLD analysis project Ga0160428, IMG submission 108198) | Solar panel surface microbial communities from Lawrence Berkeley National Laboratory, California, USA - M | ecosystem: Engineered > Built environment > Solar panel > Unclassified ...
CTGTTTATCACGGGGCATTCGCACGCGTTCGAACGCTATGAGTTTGAGGGTAAAACGTTTCTGGTCATCGGCGGTGGCGGTGGACTGCGTCAGCCGCTGAATACCTCACCGAGCCGCCTGCCCGATATGGCCACTGACTATAAACCGATGTTTCATTACCTCGCCGTCCGGCGTGAAGGCGACGGGCTGGTACTAACGTCGTATTGCCTGAAACGGGACTTCTCCGGGTTCAGCGTCGGTTACGAGTTTTCGATAGGGGCCGAAGTGCCGACGGAAACGGCTGAATAACTGTGGTACTCATCGTCCCCTGAGAGGTTGTCTGGGGAATGATTTTTCGAGTCAAAAACGCCTTTTTTGTCATCCTGAGCCTGCGACCGGGCCGCCGGAGCGGGGATCCTCGCTAAAGGAAGAAAAACCGCCTGTTACCGAAGATCCCCGCTCCGGCGGCCCGGTCGCAGGCTCGGGATGACAAAAAATCATTCACCAACCAACCTCTCAGGGGCCAGCGTAGAGGAGCAGTAGTAAACAACTACTGCTCCTCTACGCTGGCCGCGCCCAGTTCGTTGAACAGCGTTTGCCAGTACTGTGTAACGGCTGGGTTGTTCTGCTTCACGGACGCGTTGGGCTCGAAGGGCAGAATCATCATTATGTCGGGGCTACCAATGTCGTAGCGTTTTAACTGCTTCGCATCGGTTTTGGCCCAGTCTTCCGCCTGCCCATTGTCTTTGGGGGGAAGCTTCTGAAAATCGCGCCGATCGGGTCCGTTTACGCTCTCGATCATGTCGCTGAGGTAGTAGGCCTTCACCGTCGCACCTGATTCGTTAGCTTTGGCCAGCACGGGTAAGCTTGCCCAGATATCGGTTGCCTGATTCGATGAGCCGGTATTCTGCTCGGCCAGTTCCTGCAATATACGCTGGCGTATCTGTGCTTTTTCCCGGTTTAGCAGTAGCGTAAATTCCGTTTCGGCGGCTTCCCGGTCGGTGGGGCTGGCGGCTGCTACGTCTTCCATCTCACTGCGTACGGTCAGGCTCAGCGCGCGGGCTTTGGCGGTGTTTTCGTGGATGAAATATACTTCCAGCCGGTCGCCTTTCTGGTGAATAGTCTGCTCGATTATTTCGTTGATCGCCTGCTGGTATTTTCTGGCAACGAACGCTTTATTAACGTTGACGCTGCGGGTTTTATCCAGAAAAATGACCGTGAATGTGGGCTCATCAGTCCTAGGGGACTTTTCTTTGTTTGACGAGCAGGCCATCAGGAAAAGTAGCAGTAACAGAGGGAGAAATCGCATACGATGTTGGGTTGGTGAGCCGGTCAGTGCATTAGCGTGTCGCGCAGTACACTATCGGCGGGGGCATTGTGGTTCCAGTAATCGGACTGGATGGTTGTTTTCAGAATGGCGCGGGAGGTCAGCAGGTTGTCCTTGCTCTTGTACGTTTCCGACCAGCCGACGATCTTGTACGGGAATATACCTTCGAACACGATCATCAGGTTGCGGTCGTCGGTCGGGTATTCGATACGATACGCTTTCAGATTGCGGCCCGGAAACAGCACACCCTCGTACGCATCGAGTTTGGCTGTAGCGTCCAGCGGGTCAAGTCGTTTGTGCCGTAGCCGCGCCGACATTGTACCCGGTATCAGTTTGATCGACCCCGTCGGGAGTTTGGCCGGATCGAGCCGAATACGGTTCCAGAGTTCGTCCTCCAGCATGATTTTCTCCACAACATACTCCTCGTGGACCTCTTTCTCAAAATACGATCGTCCGTCGATGGTGTATTGGCTACCATCTTCATCAAGTTGCAAATAGCTGTGGCCGCACCATTCCTGCCCCGAAGTGCTGACTTTTAGCGTATTCGGATAAGCCGGATTGTTGATGGGCGTAAACACCGATGTGAACAGGGAGTAATCATAAATACCGGTCGTGAAGCGTTTGATCAGGTTGGTTTTCAACACCGGTACGGCCTTGTCGCGGCTTTCCGGGCTTTCGGCTTTCACGTGCGTATCGGTGCGAAAATCTTCCGTCACGAAAATCAATACCGCTTCGCCGGGGTTCAACGCCCCGTACTGGGCCTGTTCCAGGCTATACCGATTCAGTTCGGCCTTGCCGCTAAGCCAGTACTGCCAAAACGGGGCGGATGGTTCGTTCATCGGTGCATCGCTGCCTGTTGGGTGCCTACAACCGGCCAGCGCAAAAACGACCGCCACTACAGCAGTAAGCAATAACTGTCTGGTGAAGAAAGTTCTCATCGGAACCAATAGAAGGATATAACATTTGCCTGATCGACTACATCAAATTCGTGATGATCCGATGTGACTACGTTTGCACTAAGCAAGATGGCCTGTGCAAGTAAAAACGAGTCGGCAACAGACATAGTAAACGTAGCCTTCATACGTCCGGCCATTTTTACAATGTCTTCATTAAACGTGTATAATACGGTAACGGGTAATCGATGAAGGTTGGTCCAGAATTGATTGGCTTCGTCTTCACTCCTATGCCGGTAAAACTGATAATATAACTCATACGCATTAATGGCATGTATGTACAATTGGCACCTACTTGCTTCAGCGTCGTAAAACAAAGTTTCTATTGTGTCAGCCCTTGATTCACCGGCTAGATAAGCCAACAATGCATTAGCGTCAAGAACGTGGGTTGTCATTGAAGAAATGTCTGATTACGTTCTCGTTCTTTCTCCAGTTGGTTCGCCTGTTCCAGCATAGCCGACGTAAGGCCGGTGTGGGCATACGTACCCCGTAACTGCTGCCAACCCGTTTTTGGCGCCGGTGTTTGCGGCTCGTTTTCAACTGTGACGTATGGCACCGTGCGGAGGAAACTGATAAGTACTTCCTTTTTTTCGTCTGGAACGTGGATAATGACTGTTGACATAACGGGGCTGTTTTTTGGCAAATCTACTGGATGGCTGCGTATCTTGCTGACTAGCTTATTCCTCTAACGCTGTCGGCAATGATAAAGGGTATACGAAAATTAGTCGCTGGTTGTTTGTGGCTGGCTGTCGCGGGGCAGCTGGCAGTGGCGCAGGTGCCAAAAGCGTCACCCCGTACCGAGGGTGACGGACCGTTCAACAAACTCATCATCCGGGGCGTCACGCTCATCAACAGCACCGGAGCACCCCCGATGGGACCGGTCGATATTGTGGTGGAGAAAAACCGGATCGCCCAGATCAAACAGGTCGGGTTTCCGGGCGTTGCCATCGACCCCAAAAGTCGCCCGGCGGCAGGCCCCGGTGACAAAGAACTGAACTGCGAGGGGATGTATCTGATGCCCGGCTTCATCGATATGCATGGGCATATTGGCGGGCAGGCGCAGGGAGCTAGTGCCGACTACGTGTTCAAGCTCTGGCTCGGTCATGGCATCACCACGATCCGCGACCCAAGCTGTGGCAATGGCCTCGACTGGGTGCTCGATCAGCGGGCGAAAAGCGACCGCAATGAGATCGTAGCGCCACGTATCAAAGCCTACACCGTGTTTGGGCAGGGAGCGAAGGAGTCGATCACGACGCCCGAACAGGCCCGCGCCTGGGTGCAGCAGAACGCCAAACGCGGTGCCGACGGGATCAAGTTTTTCGGGGCTGAACCCACCGTATTCCGGGCCGCTTTGGCCGAAAACAAGAAGCTGGGCCTGCGGTCGGCCTGCCACCACGCACAGCTGGAAGTCGCCCGGATGAATGCGCTGGCAACGGCCAAAGCGGGACTAACGTCGATGGAGCACTGGTACGGGCTGCCCGAAGCGCTGTTTGAAGACAAAACGGTACAGAACTACCCCGCCAACTACAACTACAACAACGAGCAGGATCGGTTTACGGAAGCGGGTAACCTCTGGCAACAGGCCGCCAAAGCCGGCACCGACCGCTGGAACAAAGTGATGGACGAACTGATCGCCCTCGATTTTACGCTCGACCCGACGTTCAACATCTACGAAGCCAACCGCGAACTGATGCTGGCCCGGCGCGCCGAGTGGCACGACGACTACACCCTGCCAAGTCTTTGGCGATTTTATGGCCCAAGCCGGATTTCGCACGGGTCATACTGGCACAACTGGGGTACCGAGCAGGAGGTAGCCTGGAAGAAAAACTACCAGCTCTGGATGGCCTTTATCAACGAGTACAAAAACCGGGGCGGTCGCGTCACGACGGGATCCGATTCGGGCTTCATTTACCAGCTGTACGGCTTTGCCTACATCCGCGAACTGGAACTGCTGCGCGAAGCGGGTTTTCACCCCCTCGAAGTTGTACAGGCGGCAACCATCAAAGGGGCCGAAGCACTGGGCATGGCCGATCAGATCGGGTCGGTGGAAGTCGGTAAGCTGGCCGACTTTGTCATTGTCAAGGAAAACCCGCTGGCGAACCTGAAAACGCTATACGGCACGGGCGCGATTCACCTCAACGACAAAAACGAAGTTGAGCGCGTTGGTGGCGTGACCTATACGGTGAAAGACGGTATGGTTTACGACGCTAAACAGCTATTGGCCGACGTTCGTAAGCTAGTAGCCGAGGCTAAAGCCACCGAAAAATTCGAAATATCTCAACCGGGTGTAGCACCCAAAACCGGTAAACTTTCCGGCAGTAACTGATTTTTCGACAGGATTACAGGATGGACAGGATGTTATGATAAAAAGAAAAATCCTGTCCATCCTGTAATCCTGTCTATACCCTTTTATCAATGCCTTCACTTTTCATCGATGCCGAGCGGATGCGGGACCTCAACAGCGGGCTGGGGCAAGTCTGTCTGCATCTGAGCCACGAACTCGTGCGCCAACGCCCGGCCGACTGGAATCTGACGTTTCTGGTGCCAGTCGGTCAGTCGGGCGTGTTTGGGCCGGACGTGCAGTATGTCGAAGCGTCAGCTATGCGCAAGCTGTGGGTACCGGGATCATACGATGTCTGGCACTGTCTGCATCAGGATTCGGTGTACCTGCCCAGCCCGATCCGGCAGCGTAGTAGCAAGCTGATGCTGACGATTTACGACCTTAATTTTCTTGAACGCGCTGATTATTCGGTGGCGAAAAAAGCCCGGAAACTGGCCCGGCTGCAACGCAAAATCGACCGGGCTACGTTGCTCACGGCCGGTTCGACGTACACCGCATCAGTGGTTCGGTCGCATCTAAACGTGCCGGATAGCTTGCCGCTGGAAGTGATTTATACTGGCCTGGCCGTCGACCCGGCTAACGCTCCGGCTGAGGTGCCGCCTGCCGTAACCAGTCTGGCCGACACGCCGTATCTGCTGTTTGTGGGGGTCATTCACCCCAAGAAAAACGTACATACGTTGCTGCCGCTGCTTGAAGCTTTTCCCGATTATAAACTCGTGCTGGCCGGGCCCGATAAGCACCCCTACGCGCAGCATATCCGGGAGCAGGCCGACAAGCTGGGCGTTGCCGACCGCCTGTTTATGCCCGGTGCCGTCGATGAGTCGACAAAGCTGTGGCTCTACGCCCACTGCGAAGCGTTTTTGTTTCCGTCGCTCTCGGAAGGGTTTGGCCTGCCCGTCGCTGAAGCCATGACGTTTGGTAAACCCGTGTTCAGCTCGACGCTGACCAGCCTGCCCGAAGTAGGTGGGGAAGCTGCTTACTATTTCGAGAATTTCGAGCCGGAAACTATGGCGCAGACGGTACACGATGGCCTGCACAATTTCGGTCAGGACTTGGTGCGCGAATCAGCCGTTCGCCAGCAGGCAGCTTTATTTACCTGGCCCACCGTTGCCGCCGAGTACTGGAAACGCTATCAGCGACTGGCGTAACGAGTTAGGTTGTTTTGAGCTTCCGCCGATTACGCTCGTCACGGATCAGTCGCCTAATGAGAACGAGGCAGGCTGAAAAATAAATCAGGCAGAGCGTTTCGATGATTGTCACCAATAGAACAATGAAGTCGGGCGGCAAGGTCAGCTTGTAAGCTGGCAGTACGTATCTGTTTGCCAATAGCAGCGTGGCCGTTAGCACGTAAAGGCTGATAAATACGGGCGAACTGGTTGATTGGATCGTAGTAGTCTCCCGATGATACCGAAACGCGAGAGCCAGTCTTACCAGCATATGACCTATTACGGCGCTACCTACAAACCCCAGACCTGCCGTATAAGCTGATTTGAACGTATCATACTGGCCCCAGACGGTGTTGAGCAGGAACATACTTATCAGCAGGCCAACGCTCACGAACCAGTGTGGTCCCTGTACAAACGAGCGAATCAGTTGCCATTCCTGCCGATAGTATTTCTTTGATTGCTGTTTCTGAGCGTCTTCCTCCATCGACAGTAACCCTTTACGGCCACCAAACCCCGCGTGAACGTCGAGCAGTGCATCGGCAAACGAAACGCCCTGCGCTATTCGTTCGTCTATCCCGGCGGCATAATGGTCAGTCAATTCAGCAATCAACTCTTCATTGAGTAACCAGTTGTCCTTGCGTAGATGCTGGTCGATACCATTCAACTGATCGGGCGTAAGCATAGCGATTAAGCGATAGTGGTGCGGAAATCAAACCGTTCGTTCAACAGTTGTACGAAACTGACTGTGTAGAGCACCATCAGCATACAGACGACCATGATAAACGTACTGTATGCCTGTAAAAAGTGGCTGTGATGATCATCTATGAGGATCAGCCAAAAGTTCGCGCTAATCACCACCGCATTGACATGCTGCTTATTGTGATTTGCCATGTATTCAAGGATGAGAAATCGCTGACTGGTCGGTTCGTTCTTGAGTTTGCGTTCCAGCCACACCATGATGAACGTTGGAATGAAAACAACCGCGAGTAGTACGTAACGGGTAATGTCAGCAGGCAGTAAGGGCACCACTAGATAGACCAGCATACCCACCAGTGCGGTGGTCAGGAAAGCGGGCCAGCGAAAGTAGCTTTTAACAATTGCCAGATGACGGCTGCGAATCTGCTGCTGTATATTGGCGATGTAATCATCCTGAATCTGCTGAATACCTTCACCCTGACCCAGATCGTTCCAGGCCCATTTGCTGGCGTCACCAAACGACAGGCCGGTGTCCATGTGCTGCTCGGTCAGGGTAGCGTAGTGGTCGAGCAGTTCGGCTAGGATGGGTTCGTATTTGATGCCCGCCAGGCTTTGCAGGTCGATGCGGAGGGAGGTGAGCTGATCGGCGGTGAGGAGCACGATTACAGACTTGGTTTGAGGTTAAGCACCAGGTTCAGATTTTCCAGAAACGTAGTCAGTTCTGCCACGCGCCCGGCGGCTTCGGTTTGGCCGGTTTTGGTCAGCGAATAATATTTGCGCGCCCGTCCGTCGACCACCTGCGTTTCGGTGGTGAGCAGGCCCTCCGCTTCCAGTTTGTGCAGAGCCGGGTACAATGCGCCTTCGGTTACGGTCATTTCACCGGCCGTCAGTTTCTTTACTTTCTGCGTAATTTCATAGCCATACATCCGGTCGCGCCCTTCCAGCAGGCGCAGAATCATGACCGACAGGCTGCCTTTCAGCAATTGCGAATTGGGTGACGTACTCATGCCGTAAACGTACATAGAAAAGCTATATACCTAAGAAAATTAGGTATTAAAATTTTTGTACGGTCGTACCTTTACCCACCGATGAAGACTTACCTCCGATTACTGTCGTTCGCCAAACCGCTGGGCCGATTCCTGACACCCTTTGTGATCACATCACTACTGGCGAGTCTCTTTGGCGTGCTGAACTTTACGTTGCTGATTCCCCTGCTGAGCATTCTGTTCGATAAGGTGAATCCGGCGCAGATGCAGGCCCTGCTCAATCGGCCCGCGCCCGCGCTGACGACGTCGCCAACCGACGCGTTTCAGTATTACTTTGCGCAGGTGTTTCGGCAGTACGGCAATATAGGCGCGCTAAAATTCGTGTGTGGCGTTATCGTCGTGTCGGTGCTGCTGAGTAATGTGTTCAAGTACCTGTCGGTGCGGCAGCTTGAGGGGTTCAAGGCGCGGATGGTGTCGAAACTGCGCGAAACGGTATTCGACAAAACGCTCAACCTGCATCTGGGCTTCTTCTCGAACGAGCGCAAGGGCAACCTCATGTCCCGCATCACAACCGATGTGCAGGAAGTTGAAAACTCGATCGCCAATTCGCTGTCGGCGGCATCCAAAGAAGTGTTTCTGCTGATCGGCTACATCGTCGCCCTGTTGAGTATTTCGGTCAAACTGACCCTGTTCGCCCTGATCGTGATTCCGATTTCGGGTGGGTTCATCGCTGCGCTGGTTCGGCGGATGAAACGCGATGCGCAAACCGGCCAGCAGCGGCTCAGCGGATTAATCAGTTTACTCGATGAAACCTTCGGCGGGATGCGCGTCGTGAAGGGGTTTGTGGCCGAAGGGTTTATCCTCGATAAGTTTCGGCGCGAAAACAACGGCTATCGCGACGCGGTGCGGTCGCTGGCGTACCGGCGCGAACTGGCGTCGCCATTCTCGGAGGTAATGGGCGTAACCGTCGTCGCCGGTATTCTGCTCTACGGCGGTACGCTCGTACTGAACGGACAATCGGATCTGACGGCTGCCCAGTTTATCGCGTACATCGCCATTTTCTCGCAGGTAACAAGGCCAGCCAAAGACATATCCAATGCCTTCAGCGGGTCGCAGCGGGGACTGGCGTCGGGCGAGCGCGTACTGGAACTGATCGACGCCGTTCCCGCCATTCAGGACAAACCCGGCGCGATGTCACTTACCGGTTTCCGGGATCGCATCGTATTTGACAACGTCTCGTTTGGGTACACGCCCGACGCGCCCGTGCTGCGCGGTATCAGCTTTACCATTGAGAAAGGCAAAACCGTAGCACTGGTCGGTTCGTCGGGGGGCGGTAAATCAACGATTGCGGATCTGGTGCCGCGCTTTTACGACCCCACCGCCGTCGAGTCCACGACGGTCGAGTCCACGAGGGTCGAGTCCACGAGGGTCGAATCCACGACGGGGCAAATTCGGATTGACGGTGTCGACCTGCGTGACTGTACGCTGGCATCCCTGCGCGGCCAGATGGGTATCGTTACGCAGGAAAGTATTCTGTTCAACGACACGATTTTCAACAACATCGCCTTTGGCACCGACGCGACCGAAGCTGACGTTATCGAAGCCGCCCGGATCGCCAACGCCCACGCGTTTATCGTGGCCCAGCCCGACGGGTACCAAACCGTAATCGGTGACCGGGGGGGCAAACTCTCCGGAGGGCAGCGGCAGCGGATCAGTATCGCCCGCGCCATTCTGAAAAATCCGCCCATTCTCATTCTCGATGAAGCGACGTCGGCGCTCGACACAGAATCGGAAAAGCTGGTACAGGAAGCCCTGACCCGCCTGATGGCCAACCGTACGACACTGGTCATTGCGCATAGACTCAGCACGATTCAGCACGCCGACGAAATTCTGGTCGTGCATCAGGGGCAAATTGTCGAGCGTGGTCGTCATGACGAGTTATTATCGCTCGACGAAGGATTCTACCGGCGGCTCAATACCATGCAGGCTGTGTAAACAGATCGAATGGCTGACCTACAAGCAGGCTATCGACAGCTATAGTGGCACCTGCTCTGTCCACAGGCTGGTTGCTGCAACGAGCAGGCCCTGAATTTAACGGAGTACCGGCAGGATTATATTCCATAGAACAAGGCTGAATCTACCAGTTCAGACAAAATTTCGGGGAAATTTGTTGAGTAGGCGGCTGTTTTCGGGCCGCTGGCTCGATTAAGACAAGCCTGAAAAGAAAATGTCATATTTCTCAAATCCTTTTAGCCACCTAGTGCGTAGTTATGGTGTCTGCTCCGGTGAGGGGTAGTATCAAACCAAACTTTTTTTCTCAATGGAAAGACAACCAAACGACCCGATGGCAACTGTAGAGGGGCTGTCCGGTAAAGCGTCGGCCGCTCTGGGACGCCGGGTGTTCATGCGGTACATTGGCGCAACGGCCGCAGCTGGTGTTGCCCTGAGTGCCTGTCACAGCGAACTCGTTGACCCAACCGCTACAGGATCGGCCCGTCCTGGTGATGCAATCGACCTGGGTGATATCGGTAGCAAAGATGTTAACGTCCTGAACTACGCCTATGCACTGGAGCAGCTGGAAGCCGCTTTCTACACGCAGGCTGTTATGACCCCATACTCGGGTATCACCGATGCTGAACGGCAGATATTGACGGAGATTCGTGACCACGAGATTATCCACCGCGACCTGTTCAAAACGGCTTTAGCTTCTGCCGCTATTCCTGGCCTGACGCCTGATTTCAGCAGCATCAACTTCAGCAGCCGTGCCAGCGTACTGGGAACAGCCCGCGTATTTGAAAACATTGGCGTATCGGCTTACAACGGTGCTGGTCAGTACATCCGCACGCCGGATTATCTGGTACTGGCCGGTAAAATCGTATCGGTAGAAGCACGCCACGCATCGATCATTGCCACGTTGCTCGAGCCAATGAGCGCACTGTTCGCTGGTGATCAGATTATATTCCCGGCATCAGGTCTGGAAGAAACCCGGAATCCTGAAGAGGTACTGGCTATCGTCAGACCATACGTTAAGGAGTTCCTCAACGGCAGAAACGGACGTCGGTAATCACTACCTTTAAACCACAACGGCAATGAATCTTCAAAATATTCTTAGTGAAATTGAAAAAGTGGACGGTGACGCTCTGGCGCGTATCGAACACATGTCGCGCCGGAGCATTTTTCAGAATCTACTGAAAAAGACGGTTGCTGGCGCTGGTGCGGCTGCATTTGCAGGCGTTCTTAACAAGACATACGCACAGACCAGCTCAGTAGCAGACGTACTGAACTACGCACTGACGCTGGAATACCTGGAAGCAGAGTTCTACAACCTGAGTCTGGCTGCATCGGGTCTGATCCCAGCGGGTGCCAGAACTTATTACGAGCAGATCGCCAAGCATGAGAACGCACACGTAGCCCTGCTGAAATCAGCACTGGGTAGTGCAGCCGTCCCCAAGCCAACGTTTGACTTCACGGCGGGTGGTGCTTTTGCTACGGTATTCACCAATGTAGATACGAACTACGCGCTGGCTCAGGCATTTGAAGACACAGGTGTACGTGCCTACAAAGGGCAGGCTACCAACCTGATGTCGGCACCGGCTATCCTGACGATCGCTCTGCAAATTCACTCGGTAGAAGCACGTCACGCAGCGCGGATTCGCTACATCCGTGGCAACAGAGGCTGGATCACCAACGCTGAAGCGACGGGTCTGCCACAGGCCATCTATTCGGGCGAAGAGAATGTAACGCAGGGTGGCGTAAACCTGGTGAGTGCACTGGGTATGAGTGCAGCCCGCGTATCGGAAGCATTCGACGAGCCACTGGGCATGACGGAAGTTTTCGCCATCGCTGGCCCGTTCATCAAGTCGCTGAATCGCTAGTCGATATAGAAAAACGAATACATGCAAAAGCCCCCCGATATCGGGGGGCTTTTTGTTTATGGCTTTGTTACGGTGATGCTGCGGATACGGGCTATAGATTCCTTTTCAAACTGAACCTGATTGGGAGGTGCGTTCAGGCTGAGCTGCGTAACGACACCGTCCCAGCCCGACAGGCCCGCCATGTTGACGGTATATGTCCTGTACTGCCCGTCGCCAATGATCGGTATATCGACGTAGCGGCCCGGTATGCCAAAGAAATCCGGCTCGTCGGGTTTGCGCCAGATCATCCGAATCGACGTGGCTTTCGTGCTGAAAGCGCCCTGTATGTATATTGTCGGTACGTCGGTCGCCCGCCAGTAGACCATCGGGCTGGCGACGCGGAAGTCGGCCTGCGTCGTATCGACGCGCTGCCATTTGATGGCCAGTTCGTTGTTGATGGGCCATCCCCGGTCGCGGGCGTTGAAGTAGTACCATCCCTGCCGATCCTGCGTAAAGCGGAAATTGGGGCCAGCCGCCGGGCGGGGTTGGGCATACACAAACTGGCGGATATCGTTTAGTGAGCCCAGCACCAGCGTATACTCATATTCGTACACCCCGTTGTGATCGATCAGGATAAAACTGTCGCTGTTGGTGTATGTGCTGGTAACGTCGAATTCGCCCCCTACGCCCGGCTGACCGAAACCGGCTGTCCGGTACCGAAACTCGTTGGGTTTATGAAGGCCAACGCCCCGCCCTTCTTTGTTGAGCAGCGCCATCCAGTTCTCTGTCGCGTAACGGGTCACAATGTTCTGATCGGTATATTCCGAGACACTGCCGTTGGTAAATGGTTGCAGTCCCGTATACGTTACCATCCGGTACCAGGGGCTGTTGACATACACACAGGGCGTCTCCTGCGTACGCGCTTCGTACTGCGTTGTATCCCGCCGGTTGACGGTCGTGCGGCTGCGTACATGAACCGTATTGTCTTTCAGTTCGAGCCAGTGTTCCATGACACAGTCGGCTGGTTCGTTGAGCAGTGGCCATATGAGCGGAACCGTTTTTACGTATAGCCTATTCTGATCCTGCTGGTAGCTGATAACCTGCGCCGGTGTGTTGAAGTAATCACCGGTCTGTACGGGGTTCCAGCCGAGGTTGCGCCACTTATACACCGGCTCCTTACCGTTGACAGAATAAGGAAACGGACCAGCGTATAATGAGGTCTGAAGCTGACGCCCCAGGTCGTTATTGTTAATCATGTTCTCACTCGTACCCGCTTCGGCCAGGTAGTTGATGGCCCCGCCCATGTTCAGGTCGATGCCAACCCGTACTTTGTCATTCGCCAGGAAGAGCCGTTTCTGAGCAGGGGTCGGCTGAACCTGCGGGGGCAGACTACCGGGGTTGGTCGGTTGAACGGGGGGAATGTAAGGGGCGGTTGCCGGGTAGTCGCGGGCGCAGGTAAACGCCAGTAAACTGACAACTGAGCACCACAGATACAGGAAAAGACGGCGTTTGATCATGATGGACAAAACGGTTCTATCAAAAATAAAGCAGGTAGATTCGTTTTGCAAGTATCTACGGAGCTATGGTTCGCCCTTATCCATTTAATCGGGAATTAATCCATCGATTGCGCCGGCTGGGTCCAAACAAGCGGCAGCTACAGCAGTTGATACTCTGTTTTCACAGGAGTCAACACTAAACTGCTAGCCTGCTATGCTTACAGTACTGTTAACGATTGCATCGGTGCTAAGCCAGCCCAGTTCGATAAATAAACCGGTTGGCATGACTGTAGCTGCCCAGTCTATCCAGCAACCCCAGCCCAGGCGGTCGGGTCGTGGTGTCGAACAGACGAAGCCCTTACCCGATACGACACAAAAAAAAGGCAGACCAAAACAGCCTGCCTCCGTTGATTCATTGCGTCGGGGTGGTGCCACGCGAGTGGACACCGTACGGGTCTAGTGCCTGGCCGGTGCAAACTGCTGCCCGTCGAGCGTCGTATATTTAAACTCGGTGCCGCCGTCGAAACGGGCATTGTCGAAGCGGGTGCCACGCGGAAAGTGCGTGTATTTAAAATCGGCCGTGTTAACGAAACGAGTGCCCTGAAAATCGGTCGGTTCGTCGAATTGCGTGTATTTGAAGTCGGCGTACTGCGCAAACATCACCTGCTGAAACGACGATGATTCGCTGATCCGGGCGTATTTGAAGTCAGCGTACTTTTTGAATTGTGTATTGTTGAAGTCGACCGCTGCCAGAAATTTGGTGTATTTAAATACGACATCACCACTGAAGCGACTACCGCTGAAAACGGCCAGTTGCTGAAATTTGGTGTATTTGAACCCCGCGTCGCCGTCGAACAGGCAGTTGGTGAACGTGACCGGTTCCTGAAAGTTAGCCGTAAATGTCGTACCGTTTTTGCCAATCTTCTCGTCGTATTTGCAGGCCACAAACTTGCCGGTGAACCGGCAGTTATCGAACAGCAATGGCATCGTCACCAGTGATTCAAACTGCTCCGTACTGCCCCAGTTGCAGTTTTTAATTTGCCGTTTGTTAGCTAGTTCCGTTAGGTCCAGATCGCCAGTGATCGTCGTATTTTTATACGCAATGACGTCACCCCTGTTGATTCGGTCTACCACTTCACTGGCATTAATCGTTGTCGACTGAGCCCAGGAAATGGTTACGCTGATGAAGGCAAGTACGAAGCTTAACAGACTGATTTTCATAGTGCAAATTGGCTTACACCATAAAGATGCAACTTTATTCTGGAATGTTGCAAGTCGTCTGTCTTAAAAAGTGATGAACTGATTATCAGTTGTATATACAATATAAGTTCGGCCAGCCTGCTGATAGCAGGCTGGCCGGGCGTTTGGCGTAAGTCGACTCCTGCCAACGCCTTAATCGAGCCACATGACTTTTTCGTACGCAATTTCGTAGTCCATCTCCTGGAGCGGAATCAGGCTGTCAAAATGACCAGTCTGATTGGTTCTAACGGCATGCCACAGGCCCGTTGCATCGCGCAGCAGCAGTCGGTAGCCATACAGCGGATGAAGCGTATGGGCATCCGTCCGATGGTCCCAGCCGGTTTGCAGTTCGATGGCAAACGCAATACGGTCCATCACGTCGTTCATCTGGCTAGCCAGTGTGTTGGCCCCGTCCAGTTCTTCGATCCAAAGCACCAGGCCATCAGTGCCCCAGTCAAAATGCAGCTCACTGGGTGTAAGCGTAATCAGAGAAGCGTTCATACGTTGGTACCTGGTTAAGTTGGAAAAAGCTGCTCACAAACTCCGCTTCCGGATGATCAGGCGCTGAGTTGCCAGGCCGGGGCCTGGACAAACCGGTGGCCTTCCTGTTCCTCCCGCCATTTGCGCAGCCAGAACCGGTACTTCTTTCTGCCGTACTCCACAAAACCCGGAATCGACGTGGCTTCGATGGCAAACAGGCGGTGGGGGCGCTGTTTCATCACGCCGATAAACACGAACCGGAACTGCCGTGTCTCCGCCCACTCGCCTGATTCGGCGTAACGCAGGCTGTCGAGATAGAAAGCCGCCTGCCGGTCGTAATCGTACGTGTAGCACGACTCCAGAAACTGTGCAGGGGTACGGGCCGATGTGGTCTTTATATCGATGATGAGGGCATTCCGACGCTTTGGGCTGGTGTACACCATGTCGAGCCGGGCCTTGCAGGCGATACCCGTAGCGGAGTCGGTCGAAAGCACCACACGTTCACAATCGGCCTGCCGCAGATACCGTCGACAAAATCCATCGGCGCGTACGGTTTTCATCAGTTTGCTGACTTGCTCCGATTGATCCGGGGCCAGTGATGCTGGCGCGGGGAGCAGATCGGGCAGAAACTGCTGCATGACCGTACCGATGGTTTCGGGCTCGAGCAGGTGCTGGTGAAAGGCCCGGCCAAACACCCTGGCCGGGTCGGTGTTGGCGCGGCCATTGGTGTCGCCTGCACCATAACCCAGATGCTCTTCTTTCAATCGGGTCAGATCAGAATTCGACACGCGGGGTAACGCCCGGTACAGATCGTCAGGAGTAGTCAACATAAAAAGCGGATTGGATGCGGAAAACCGGAAATAACTACGTAGCGTCGGCCGACGCAATCGGCTGAGCGGCTGTTACGCCTGAACGGTCTCAGCGGTAAGCAACGGCTCTTCGTCGGCCATCTGCGCAAACGGATTGTAGTAGTTCATCGCCGTTTTGATGTTGGCAATGTCGGTCAGCGTTTCCTGCCGGAAGATTTTCACCGCACCGCCCTGCGCAAACTGCTTGAGTTCGGCCGTTTTCGCAGGATCGCCCAGCTTGTACGAGAAGTTGGCGATGTAATACACGCCCTTCGGCTGAATCTTGTTGTTTTCCTTTTTTTCGGCGACGGCTGTGATCACCACGTCGGCCAGTGTCTGATCGTCGTAGTAAAGCGGCTCGATAAGCCGAAAGATGTTATCGACCGAATAGCCGTGAAACAGCACCGCCGATACGCAGTCTTTCTCATCGATAAAGAACAGTTCCGCCCAGTTTTTGGTACCCATGTTCAGGATGTTGTCGGTGAAAATGCGCCAGGCAATGGGCTGAAACGTCAGCGTGCGCCCCATCTTTTCCGACCCGTTGATATTGAACACGCCTTCCTTGGCATCGAACCGGTACTGCCGGGGGTGACCTTCGAGGTATTTGTACCGGCGGGTCGTAGCAGGCTGACTGGCATCGGTTATTACGGGCAGCTGGGCCGCATTCGATGCACTCTCGCTTTGATTTGTCGAAAGTTGGCTTTTGTTTTGTGTGTTCATTAGTATTTGTTGTTTACTGTTCAAGCAGGGGGTCCGTTTTACGGTCCCTTTTGCCTTTTAAGGGGGTGCTGTTTACTGTCTTAAAATTACACAGTTTCGCGTAAAAATAAAACGTTTTGCGCCCCTTTATAGGTCCATTTTTACGTCTTTCTGTGTAAAAATGTTGGTATACTAAGCAGTGGCCCCGATCGGGTCGGCAATAGCGGTTTATGGCTTCACAGAGGCCTGTTTTGCCAACGCTGGCCTGCCGCATTGCCCCGTTTCCAAATCCCACCGGTATGATTGAATCCCGTATTCAGCAGTTAATCGATGCACTTAATGTGAGTGTGCTCGAATTTGCCCGGCAATTAGGTGAACACCGGGGTGAGAAAGTCTACCATATCCTTCACGGGCGTATGAAGCCCCGGTACGACACGCTGGAGAAAATTCTGGTGGCCTATCCGCAGGTCAACGGCGACTGGCTGCTGCGGGGGGAAGGTCTGATGTTTAAGACACTGAACTCGCCATCTGTCGCGATTACCACGGAAGAACGTCTGCGCAACATCGAGTTTTTGCTGTTTCAGCTAAATGAGCGGATGGCCCTGTTGCAGGAAACCAATGATCTGTTACGGGCAGATATTGAGCAGATGCGGCAGGAGCGAAACGGACTGTCTGGAGCGAGTGATGACGGATAGCCCGTCGGAAAACAACCGGCTTGTTTTTTAGGTTAGTAGCTGAAACGAATCCTTACGACTATGGCAACGACATCACCATTCGACCCTGATAAAGTAGATCCTGAATTTTATTCGCGCGACCCAAACCAGCATGGTAACTCCTCCTATGGTCAGGAGTCGGCGGGCGTAAGCGCAAGCATATCGGACCCCGACCAGGCTACCGTTTCGCAGCCCAACGCGGCTACGCCAGACCGTAACAGCGGTGATGTCGCGGGCGCACCAACGCCGAAGAGTGATGGTTCTGGTAACTCCGTCAGTTCGACTGGTGAAGATTCGGCTTCTGTTCAGGAGTGGGACGTACCGGAAGAGGTTAAACCTCGCTCGGAAGGACATATGATGAGCGATGAAGCGGCTGAGAAGCTGGGTTCGGTCGCCGAAAATCCGTCTGATGATGCGCTGCTGCACCGGGCCGACGCCACTTATCTGGAGCAGGGCGATAACCCGAATGAAGGGTACGACCCACACAATAAGGGCTACGACGGTAAAGACAAGAGCGACGTCAAGTAATAACGGGTATCGCATTACCTTTGGAAGCGACCGGAACATAGCGTTCCGGTCGCTTATTTTTTGAGTAAGCCGCCAGTCGTAATCGTCTTTGTTCGTAAACTTGAGCCGTTCTTTGCGCATCTACACTTGTTTTTTACACTTCGCCAGTGCTGATTGAAACTCGTGCCTACGCCCGTGCCGGGCTGTTGGGTAACCCTTCCGACGGATTTTTCGGTAAAACTATTGCCGTATCGGTGCGCAACTTTGGCGCGTCGGTCACGCTCTACCCGTCGCCCGAACTTCATATCGAGTCGCAGCCGCAGGACGGTAACGTGTTTCGCAGTCTGCATCATCTGCGCGATGCCGTCAGCACGCTGGGCTATCACGGCGGGGTGCCGCTGGTAAAAGCCGCTATCAAAAAATTCGCGGAATACTGCGAAGCGGAGCACATCCGGCTGCCAAACCACAATTTCTCGATTCGGTACAACACGTCGATTCCGCGTCAGGTGGGTCTGTCGGGTTCCAGTGCGATCATCGTCGCGACGTTCCGGGCGCTGATGCAGTTTTATCAGGTCGAGATTCCGCTGCCGGTGTTGCCCAACCTGGTGCTGGCAACGGAGTCGGAAGAGCTGGGTATCACGGCTGGCTTGCAGGACCGCGTAATTCAGTGCTACGAGGGCTGCGTGTACATGAACTTCGAGCAGTCGGTTATGGAGCAGCAGGGCTATGGCGACTATGCGCCTATCGACGCCCGGCTATTGCCCCGACTGTACATCGCGTACAATACTGACCTGGGCAAACAGTCGGGCCGGATACACAACGACGTGCGGGCGCGGTGGCTGAAAGGGGAGGAACTGGTTGTCAATACACTGGCCGACATCGCTGATCTGGCCCGACAGGGGCGCGACGCCATCGCCGATCAGAACCTGCCGCTGCTGAACGAACTGGTCAACCACAATTTCGACCTCCGCACGCGCATCTATACCATCAATGAGCGCAACCGCAGCCTGATCGACACGGCCCGTGCCTGCGGAGCGTCGGCGTCATTTGCCGGGTCGGGTGGCACCATCATCGGCATTTACCGCGACGATGCCATGCTCAACCGCCTGTTTGTCGGCTTAAAAAAAATCAACGCCCGCGTTATCAAGCCATACGTGGTTTAATTTTGAATGAGTGAATGCGCGAATGAGTGAATGGGTAAAAAAAACCAGTATAACCAAGCATTCGCACATTCACTCATTCGCGCATTCACTCATTAGATATGATAAAAAAAGCCGTTATCCCTGCGGCCGGGTTTGGCACCCGGTTTCTGCCCGCTACTAAAGCGCAGCCCAAAGAGATGCTGCCGATCATCGACCGCCCTACGATTCAGTACGTGGTGCAGGAAGCCGTTGATTCGGGTATCGAAGACATCCTGATTATCACCGGGAAAGGTAAGCGGGCCATCGAAGACCACTTCGACCGCAACCACGAACTTGAAACCCGGCTCGAAGAAAAGGAAGATCAGTTGCTGCTCGATGAGATGCGCCGACTGTCGGACATGGCCAATCTGCACTATGTCCGGCAGCGCGAACTCAACGGGTTGGGCGACGCCATCCGGTACGCCCGGCATCACGTCGGCAACGAGCCGTTTGCGGTGCTGCTCGGCGATACGATCATGGACGCGGTGATCCCCGTTACGCAGCAATTGATCGACACCTACGCGCAGTACGGCGGGTCGGTGATTGCGGTGGAAGAAGTGCCGCATGACAAGGTCAACCGTTACGGCATCGTGGGCGGTACGGCGCTCAGCGACCGGATTCTGCAACTCGATACGCTGGTCGAAAAGCCATCCGTGAGCGAAGCCCCGTCGAACCTGGCCATCGCCGGTCGGTACATACTGACGCCCGACATTTTCGATATGCTGGATCAGACGCCCGCCGGAAAAAACAACGAAATTCAGCTTACCGACGCCATGCTGCTGCTGCTCCGGCGCGAAAATCTGTACGCCCACCGCATCGAAGGCAAGCGCCACGACATTGGGAACAAACTCGATTTCCTGAAAACGACAGTTGAATTTGCGCTCAAACGGCCGGAGTTTGCCGATAAATTTCGGGCGTTTTTAAAGGAGATTTTAGCCGAATAGGTCTTATTACTGCTACCAATAACCGTATTGGTTTGTCATCCCGACGCAGAAGAAATCTTCGGCAAGAGCAGGTAAATAGTACCAATCACTGAAGATCCCTCCTGCGTCGGGATGACAAACCAGTAACCTCAACCGTTAAACCAGAATGAACTACCTCCGATTATCTGCCGCTGGTCTGCTGGCCCTGGCCCTTACATTCAGCCAAACAACGCAGGCTGTCACGACGGCCAAACCGCCGAAGGGCAAGTGGGAAAACCTGTTCGACGGCAAAGATTTGAAAGGCTGGCATACGTACCTCAAAGCGGGTCAGCCCGTATCCGACAAGTGGACCGTTGAGGATGGCGCGATTCATTACGCGGGTGGCCGGGGTGCCGGTGATCTCGTGACCGATAAGGAATACGGCGATTTTGAACTTGAACTGGAGTGGAAAATCGCCGAAGGGGCCAACAGTGGTATCATCTTCCACGTCAACGAAGACCCCAAATACACGGCTACGTATCGTACGGGGCCGGAAATGCAGGTGCTCGACAACGAACGGCACCCCGACGCCAAAATGGGGAAGGATGGTAACCGCACGGCCGGGGCACTGTATGATCTGCAAAAACCCGTTACGCCCAATGCGGCCAAACCAGCCGGTGAGTGGAACAAAGCCCGGCTGGTGATCAGCAAGGGCCATGCGGAACAGTACCTGAACGGTAAAAAAACGGCTGATTATCCGACCAGCGGCCCCGAGTGGGACGCGATGGTGGCCAACAGCAAATTCAAGGACTGGGACGGTTTCGGCAAATATGCCACCGGCCACATCGCCCTCCAGGATCACGGCGACCAGGTATGGTTCCGCAACATCCGCATCCGCGAACTGTAGGTTGGATCTGCGTAACCCAGACGTCCACGTCTGGTAGCCGACAGGCTAACTTGTATCAATGGAAATTTATTAGCCTGTCGGCTACCAGACGTGGACGTCTGGGCTACCTTGTAACCCTATACCAAAAATGAAACCTTCCCGCCGTTCGGCTTTGAAAACGATTACCGGCAGCGCCTTTGCCCTGCCCGCTCTGACAACCTCACTGGCTACAGCTATGCCGATGGATGCTGCGCCGAAGCTGAAAGGCAATATCAACCATTCGTTCTGTCGGTGGTGCTACAGCAAAATTTCGTTCGAAGATCTATGCGTGGCAGCCAAGGAGATCGGTATCAAGTCGATTGAGCTGGTCGACCCACAGGACTGGCCGACGCTTAAAAAACACGGGCTGACTTCTGCCCTGCCGCAGGGCGCGGGGAAAGGGATCACGGAAGGATTCAACGACCCGAAATACCACGATGAACTGGTGGCCAGTTACGAAGCTATTTTCCCGAAAGTGAAAGAAGCCGGCTACAGCACGATCATCTGCTTCTCGGGCAACCGCCGGGGCATGAGCGATGAAGAAGGGCTGAAAAACTGCGCGGTGGGCCTGAAACGACTGATGCCGAGTGCCGAAAAGCATGGCATCACGATGATTATGGAACTGCTCAACAGCAAGGTCGATCACAAGGACTATATGTGCGACCACACCGCCTGGGGAGCCGACCTGTGCCAGCGCGTAGGCTCGAACAACTTCAAGCTACTCTACGACATTTACCACATGCAGATCATGGAGGGCGACATCATCCGCACGATCCGCAAATACAACCAGTACATCGGGCACTACCACACGGGCGGCAATCCAGGGCGCAACGAGATCGACGAAACGCAGGAGATTTATTACCCGGCCGTCATGCGCGCCATTGTCGATATGGGGTATAAAGGGTACGTTTCGCAGGAGTTCATTCCCAAACGTGACCCGCTGAAAAGCCTGAAAGAAGCTGTTTTGCTTTGTGATGTGTAAGTTTGTGATTCGTAGTTTGTGCGGTTCCCCGCCGGGATTTGTAGTTAGATACCGCGTTGCTGCTCCGCCGGAGGAACCACAAACTACCAACCAAAAACTACAAACTAAGTCATGCAGCCTGTAGATAGCCATTTGTTTCTGATCGTCGGTGCGGCTTTGTTCAGCATCGGGCTGGCGGTTGTGTTGGTCAAACGGCACGCCATTGTCGTGCTGATGGGTATCGAACTGATGCTCAACGCGGTCAATATCAACCTGGTAGCGTTTAGTCAGTACGATCCGAACCGCTTGCAGGGGCAGATGCTGAGTCTGTTCGTCATGGTCGTCGCAGCTGCTGAATCAGCGGTGGCACTGGCGATTGTATTACAGGTATACCGCCATTTCAAGACCGCTCAGCTCGACGACCTGAACGAACTCCGGCAGTAACGGCCGCGTTCGAGTGATGTATGACTCCTGATTTTGATCCTATCATCGACGGTATTCTGGCCAATGGCTATGGTATCGTCGATTCGTTTTTATCGGCCGACGAAACGACTGCGCTGGCTCATCAGCTGCGCCGTCGACGCGACGCCGGTCAGTTTCGGCAGGCGGCTATCGGCAATCAGTCGGTGGTGGTTGAGACAAGTATTCGGGGCGATGAGATTCTCTGGATCGATGAAGCCACCGCTACACCCGACGAAGCTGTATTCCTTGATCGCATCAACCAATTTGTCGAGTACGTAAACCGCACCTGCTACCTCGGCTTGCAGGAGGGCGAGTTTCACTATGCACTGTACCCGGCCGGTGCAGGCTATCAGCGTCACCTCGACCGCTTCCGCAGCGATTCCCGCCGGAAACTCTCGGTTATCTGCTACCTCAACACCGACTGGCAGGATAGCGACGGCGGTCAGTTAGCCCTTTTTCTCCCGCAGCCTGACGGCTCCGAGCAGACCGAGTTAGTCTCCCCAATCGGTGGTCGGCTGGTTTGCTTTGAAAGCGACCGGCTCGAACACGAGGTCCGCCCGGCCACCCGTGAACGCCTAAGCCTGACGGGCTGGCTGAAGACGCGCTGATCGTTTTCGACGCACAGGCGGCTTATTCGGCTAGTTCCGGACTGCGTTTGTTTCCCCACGCACGAATGGGGATATTTGCGGCCATATTGACCACCACTTATGTCGTTTGCTACCCAATTACTGGTTCTTCTGCTGCTGCCCTTCGCGGGTGCATTGGCAACCAGTCTGGCAAATCGGCGAGTCGCGGGTGGGCTGGCAATCGGCCTGACCACGCTGGGTCTGGCGCTGACGGGATTGCTGATCGCGACCCCTCTTACTGAACCGCTAATTATCCGGCTCGACTGGGTCACGTTCGGCCCGACACCGTTCAATTTATCGTTCCGACTGGACAGTCTGAGTTTGCTGATGCTCGGTCTGGTGCATTTCGTCGCTCTACTGGTTCAAATCTATTCGCTGTCGTACCTGCACGACGAACCCGGCCAGCCCCGCTATTTTGCGTACCTGCAACTGTTTGTCGGGGCTATGCTCGGTATCGTGCTGGCGGGAAATCTGCTGGTGCTGTACATCTTCTGGGAACTGGTCGGGCTGGCGTCGTACCTGCTCATCGGCTTCTACACCGATCGACCGTCGGCGAGCCGGGCCGCTATGAAGGCGTTTCTGATGAACCGCGTCGGTGATATGGGCTTCCTGCTCGGCATCTTTATGACTTACACCTGGACGGGTTCGCTCGATCTGGATGTGGCCACTGCCGCCGGACCACTGCCGACGCTGGCGGGGCTGTGTCTGTTTATGGGGTGCGTGGGGAAATCAGCGCAGTTTCCGTTGCTGACCTGGCTTCCCAACGCGATGGAAGGCCCTACACCTGTATCAGCGCTGTTGCACGCGGCTACGATGGTCGCGGCCGGTATCTTTCTGCTGGCCCGGATTCACCCGTTGCTCTCGCCCGACGCGCTGGTCGTCATCACGCTGGTCGGTACCATCACGACGCTCTGGGGCGGTTATTCGGCTCTGTTTCAAACCGACATCAAAAAAGTGCTTGCCTTCTCGACCGTCTCGCAACTGGGCCTGATGGTGGCCGGCATGGGAACGGGCAACGTCGGTGGAGCCATGTTTCACCTGCTGACCCACGCGTTCTTTAAAGCCGGTCTGTTTCTGAGTGCCGGGGCCGTGATCCACGCGGTACACACGCAGGATATGCGGCAGATGGGTGGGCTGCGTCGGGCGATGCCGGTTACGTTTGGCGTGTACGCGATCTGTACGGCGGCACTGGCTGGCCTGCCGTTTTTCTCCGGATTTCTGTCGAAAGAAGCGATTATCGGCGGAGCGTTTGGCTGGGCGACTGAACAGGGTGGCTTGGCCGGGCTGATTCCGGTTCTGCTGCTGCTGTCATCGGGGCTGACGGCCCTGTACATGATGCGGCAACTGCGGCTCGTGTTCTTCGGTGATTACCGGCAGACAACCCTTCCATTGTCGGCGGTTCACGATGCCGACTGGCTCATGCGCGGCCCGATGCTGCTGCTGGCCGGGCTATCGGTGTTTGTCTGGTTTTCGATCAACCCGTTCAGTGCGCATACCAGCTGGTTTTGGTCGATTCTGCCGCCGATGGACGAACCGACGCTGGTCTGGCTGGCACCGGTATCCATCGGGCTGGTACTGGCGGGGGGCTGGCTGGGCTTTCGTATGCGCGAACCGGCCCGCGACAAAGGCTACGTGCTGCTGTCGGTGGAGTACGGTTTTCTCGATACGATGTATAAATACGTGTTTGTTAACCCACTGCTCAAACTGGCGGCTTTGCTGAACCGCACCGATCAGCGGGCGGTCGATGGCGTTGTCAACGGGGCGGGTGTACTGACGGTTGTGCTGGCTCACCTGACGAGCCTGACTGACCGCTTCGGCGTCGATGGCGTTATCAACGGTGGGGCCTGGCTGGCGGGTCGGACGGGACAGTTGCTGCGTTCGGTGCAGAATGGCCGGGTGCAGTCGTACATCACAGCCGCCGTCGTTGGTCTGCTGCTGGTGCTGTGGTGGGTGTTGTAAAGTTTGTCGTTCGTGCCGGGCGGTTTGTGGTTTGTGGTTCGTAGTTCCTCCGGTAGCACTGTTTGTGCCAGCAACTATAAACTACGAACCACCAACCACAAACCTGAAAGAAAATGCTGCTTTCGTTACTGATATTTTTACCGTTGCTGAGTGCCCTGCTGATCGCGCTGCTGCCCGATTCACAGACGGCCCGGTTTCGCTGGATTGCACTGGGCGTGACGCTGGCCGAGGTCGTGCTGGCGGGCATGCTGGCGGCTGGCTTCGATACCAGCCGGGCCGATTATCAGTGGCTCGAACAGGCCGACTGGATCACGCTGCCGCTGGGTAACCTGGGTGTTGCGTCCATCGATTACCTGGTTGGCGTCGACGGCATGAACCTGCCGCTGGTGGTGCTGTCGGCGGTGGTAATGCTGGTTGGCGTTGTCTCGTCGTGGCATATGACACATCGGACCAAAGCCTACTACGCCCTGTATCTGCTCCTGACGGGAACAGTCATGGGCTGTTTTGTCGCGCTCGATTTCTTTCTATTCTTTCTGTTCTTCGAGTTCATGCTCCTGCCGATGTATTTTCTGATCGGTTTGTGGGGTGGCCCGCGCCGGGAATACGCATCGATCAAATTTTTTCTGTACACGCTGGCCGGGTCGCTGCTGATTCTGCTCGTAATGATTGGCTTGTACCTGTCGGCGATGGACCCGGTCAGTACGGCGGTGCTGGCGGGCTTCATCAGCGATCCATCGGAGGTGACGCCGGAGGTTATCCGTATCGTGCAGGGGCATATGCAAAATGGGCAGCTTAACCCCGCGCAGATCGTGCATACGTTCGACATGCGCTACCTCGCCGACGGGGCTAATTACCTGCCCACCGCCTTTCTGAATCCGGCGGCAGAACCCATCGTGCTGGGCCTGCCCGCCCGGATGCTGGCATTCTGGGCTATTTTTATCGGTTTCGCGATCAAGCTACCCATCGTACCGCTTCACACCTGGCTTCCTGACGCGCACGTCGAAGCCCCGACGCCGGTATCGGTCGTGCTGGCGGGGGTGTTACTCAAGATCGGTGGCTACGGTTTTCTCCGAATTGTCTGGTCGTTTTTTCCGGACGGTGCCGCACAGTACGCGCCTGTGTTGGCGGGGCTGGGTGCGCTGTCGATTGTGTACGGCGGGTTGAACGCGCTGGCCCAGTACGACCTCAAAAAGATGATCGCGTATTCGTCGGTGTCGCACATGGGCTTTGTACTGCTGGGCGTCGCGTCGCTGACGGCCGAGGGCGTCAACGGAGCCATTTACCAGATGGTGAGCCACGGCATCCTGTCGGCCATGCTGTTTCTGCTGACCGGCGTTGTCTACGACCGTACCCACGACCGGCGCATCGACTCATACCGGGGCTTGCTCGAACCCATGCCGAAGTACGCCGTGCTGACGGCAGTTGCGTTTTTCGGATCGCTGGGTCTGCCGGGCTTTTCGGGCTTCGTCGGTGAACTGTTTACGCTGATGGGCAGCTTCCAGTCGGTGTGGTTGCCGGGCTGGATCACGGCCGTATCGGTGCTGGGTATCGGGCTGGCGGCTGGGTATTTCCTCTGGACGATGCAGCGGATGTTCTTCGGCCGCTTCTGGTCGCGCCACGAAACAAGCACCAACGACGCGCAGCACGTGCTGACCGACCTGACCACCCGCGAGAAACTACTGCTGATTCCACTGGGGCTGCTGTCGCTGGTGCTGGGCCTGTTCCCCAACATCATCTTCGCCGTTACTAATAGCACTGTCGGGCAATGGATGCTCCGCTTCGCCGTCGATTAGGTTTTTCGACAGGATTACAGGATTGACAGGATGCAACAGGAATAATTTTATTCATCCCTGTTGTGGTGTCAGGTCCCCGACCTGACACGCTTGCATCAGCCTAAGAGGTTGTTTAGGATTTTATAATCTCCGGTCAAAACGCCCTTTTTGTCGTCCCGACGACAGGAGGCACCTTCGTTAGCAGGCAGTTTTGCTCACTTTTAGCGAAGATCCCTCCTGTCGTCGGGATGACAAAAAGGGCGTTTTTAACACAAATAGTCAAATGTTAAACAACCTCTAAAGCTTCGCCCGGGAAGGTATCAGGTTGGGGAGCTGACACCACGGAGAAAGTCGTTCGTATACCGGTCAAAATCCTGTTTATCCTGTAATCCTGTCAAATACAGTTTCGTATCTTTAGGTTTCCTTACTCGAACCACATGAACGAAACGAATTCCGAACAGTCGGCCAGCAACTCCTCGCGCCGGTCGTTTCTCAAAACGCTGGGTATCGCCGGAACGGCAGCCGCTGCCGCACCGGCCGCCTTCGCCAATGCGCCCATTGCGGCTCCCCAATACCTTAATCTGATCCGTAACCACGCCAGTACGGCCGCCAACGACAAAGTCCGCATCGCGCTGATCGGTACCGGTGGTATGGGTATCGGCGATACGCAGACGGCCCTGATGCTCGACGGCATCGAGATGGTTGCCGCCTGTGATCTGTACGATGGGCGGTTACGCCGGGCTAAAGAACTGTGGGGCGAAGGGCTGACCGTGACCCGCGACTACCGCGAGATACTCGACCGCCCCGACGTCGACGCCGTCATCAACGCCACCACCGACCACTGGCACGAAAAAATTTCGTCTGACGCCATGCGGAAGGGTAAGCACGTGTATTGTGAGAAGCCGATGGTGCAGAAGGTCGAAGACGGCCACACGCTGATTAAAGTGTCGCAGGAAACGGGGAAAGTGTTTCAGGTCGGCAGTCAGTTCGGAAGTTCGATCATAGTGGCTAAAGCGCGTGAATTACTGAAAGCGGGGGACATCGGCGAACTCGTTTTTGCCGAAGCTCAGTACGACCGGCATAGCGCGATGGGTGCGTGGCAGTACTCGATCCCGCCCGATGCGTCGCCCCAGACCGTCGACTGGGACACCTATCTGGGTACGGCCCCCAAACGGGCGTGGGACCCGCTCCGTTTTTTCCGCTGGCGCAACTACCAGGACTACGGCACCGGTATCGCGGGCGACCTGTACGTTCACCTGCTGACCTCGCTGCACTCGATTACTGGCTCGAAAGGGCCGAACCGCGTGTATTCGAGTGGCGGTACCCGCTACTGGAAAGATGGCCGCGACGTCCCCGACATTCAACTGAGCATCTACGATTACCCCAAAACAGCCGAACATCCGGAGTTCAACCTGACTACCCGCTCGAACTTCGTCGACGGTGGGGGCGGGGGCTATCTGGTACGGATCGTCGGGACAGAGGGCGACCTGTCGCTGGGCTTTGATACGCTGACGGTGCGCCGAAACAAATTTCCGAAAGCCCCCGGCCTGTCGGTCGACAATTTCCCGAAAGATCAGAAGGAACTGTACCTGAAGGAGTACGCGGCCAAGTACCCGCCACATCCCGAACTCGACGGACCAAAAGAGTTTAAATACACCTTCCCGAAAGACTACAAGGGCGACCGCTACGAGCACTTCGCCAACTTTTTCAGTTCGATCCGCGACAAGACGCCGAACGTGGAAGACGCAACCTTCGGCCTGCGTGCCTGCGGCCCGACGCAGTGCGGCAATATGAGTTATTTCCAGAAAAAGATCGTCGGCTGGGACCCGATCAAGATGAAGATTCTGGGGTAGAATTCTCTGTCATTCCGACGACAGGAGGAAGCATCGGTAATGGGCGGCTTACAGGGCCACTACCGATGCTTCCTCCTGTCGTCGGAATGACAAAATTGGAATGACAAAAAAGACATTTCATTACCCATAATACGACTGTAGCCACGCTTTCAGGAACGCGGGCTGGGTCAGGCTTTTGAGTTGCTGCTTGATCGATTTAACATCGCGTTTGAGCGCGTTGACCGCTTCGCCGATGCTGATGTCCAGTCCAAATGCCGACTGTACGCTACTCAGCGGTCGGCCAAGCAGCGAGGCCATGTACTGCTGCCGCTCTGTCAGTTCATCCGTCAGCCGGTCAATCTGTTGTTTCAGCAGGTTGTTATAATGACGCAGCGGCTCATCGGCGAGGTTGTTGACGCGGTCCTGATCGAGTTCGCTGAGCGTCAGTTGCAGGCGGAGCAGCGCCATCAGATCGCCTTTTTCGTAGGCGTCCGTCACCTGCTGCATAATCGCCGTTTTGCGAATCTTCTCCACGTCGTCCAGTTCGCGGTCGGGGTGGTACGCTTTGACCAGTTCGCGGTAGAGCGTTCGGACGGTTTTGGTCGTCTGTTGCTGTTTGGCGGTCTGCTTCGCGTCGTCGGCCTGCTGCCGACCAGATTTGGTCTGCTCGGTACGTTCGTTGCGTTGCTCCTGCTCAGCCTGCCGCTCCCGTACCTGCTGCTCTATGTACGCCATCAGCTCGTCGGGCGTATCAAATTCCATGTCGTCCAAATCGAGGCCATACGTTGCCGCTGCCGCCTGCTTCATCTGCTCCAGCTGACTTACCTGCTCATCGGTTTCGTCCATATCCTGCTGACTGTATTTGCCGACGATAGGCCTCAGGTCAGCGAAGCCGTGCCGGAAAATGAGGTCTTCGCCCATGTCCACAATCAGCCGGGCGATCTTACGCCGTTCGGAGCGGGTCGCATCGGGGTTGTCGTAGAACCGGTCGAACAGCCGGACGAGGTCAGCGCGGCACTGATTGTAGGTGTTGAGCAAGGGGATGTAATCGCCCTGAACGCGCTGCTGCACTGCGTCAACGCTGGCCCGGTAGTCGATCAGCAGTTTCTCCAGTTCGGCCACGCGGGCCGACAAACGGTTGAATTCTTTCTGCGCTTTCGACAGTGGCTTCGCATTCGGCCCCGACAGCGCGATACGGACAAGTTTGTTGTCATTGGTCATGTACGGCTATAACTCTGCCGGCACCATTTTGGTGTCCGTTCGTTGATTCCGGCCGTTCATCACTTAATCCAGACTAATTCAATAGAAACCATGAATTTTTGTACGGGTTCTCCGGTTCGGTTCTTTGGGCGTTCCAGTTGCCCGGCCTGGTAGCGGTGCCGACGGATGCCTTTGTTCGGCTGGCACATCGGGTTGCCAAAGGGGGTCGTTCGTCAGCTAATGCCAGTGAGTAAGAATAAATTATTCGCTCAACTACAATATCTGACACGGAAAAACGACGTCCTGTATAGAGCGTCTTCAGTCTGCTGATGATAAAGCCAACGACAAGCTTGATTCACACGAAGCCCTGGTCCCGACGTGACTGGCGACAACGACAAACTAAGTGCGCAGCGGTACTGACACCCTCATTTTTTCCAGCAACGCATTCCGAATAAGCATTTTCATTTATACCGAGTACACGAGTTGAGTAAACCAATACAACCTGATTGATTATGAATCTTACGAGTACAATCCGCGTGGCAACGCTTTGGCTGTTGACGGGTGGGCTGATACCGGCGTCGGTGGCGCAGGTGGCTACGCAGCCATCTGTCGGGCAGCAACCCACGGGGGCCGCTGCCAGCGGTCAGCAGCCCGGCGCTCAGCAACCAGCCGCTACCGGTGCCATTGTCGCGCAGCCCGGTACGACGCCCGGAACCGGTGTAGCCGTGCCCGGTCAGCCCAACAGCAACCCGGCCGTAGCAACACCGTCGCTGGAGGGGTCAACCGGCCCGGTGAATCTACAGCCCGGTGTTATATCGACGTTTAATTCGGGTTTGGGTCTATCTCCTACGGGACTGACGCCGTCGGGTGGAGTTGGTAAAGGGCCGTCGTTTACGCTGCAACAGGCCATTGACCACGCCCTGCGGCAGAATATCAACGTAAAAAACAGCATCCTCGACGGTGTCAGTGCGGAAGGGCGCATTCAGGAAGTACGGGCGTCGGGGTTGCCACAGGTGGCCGGCAGTGCGTCGCTCACCGACAACCTGATTATCCAGCGCGCGTTTCTCCCCGCTAATTTCTTCGATCCAAACGCGTCGCCCGATGCCCCGGCCGTACCGGTTCAGTTTGGCGTGAAGTATTCGGGCAATGCGACGCTCAGCCTGAATCAGGTGCTGTACAGCCCAAGCCTGAACGTAGGGCTACGGGCGGCTGCTACTTACCGCGAACTGGCGCAGCGGAACCTGCAGGGCACCAAAGTGACGGTGGCCGAGCAGGTTGCCAAGGCGTATTACGGGGTGCTGGTGGCGCTGGAACGGGCCAAATTGCTCGACTACAACATCACTCGGCTGGATACGCTGATGAACGAAACCCGCGCGCTGAACAAACAGGGTTTTGTGGAAAAGCTGGACGTGCAGCGGCTCGACGTGCAGGCCAACAACCTGCGGGCCGAGCGGCAGAACGTGCAGAACCTGATCGAACTGAGTTACACGCTGCTCAAGTTTCAGATGGGCATGGGTGTCAACGACGAGATCACGCTGGCCGAGAAGTTGCAGGACCGTTCGGTTGACGATCTTCGTCCGCTGATCTCGGCCGACCCCACGTTCCGGTACACGAGCCGGATCGAATATTCGACGCTGGAGACGCAGATCAAACTCGCCGAGCAGGACGTTGAGCTGACGCAGAAGGGCTACTTTCCGAGCCTGTCCGGATTTGCCAACTACGGCTACAACAGTGGTCGCAATGCCATCGGTCAGCTCGTGACGGCCCCCTGGCTCAACTTCGCTACGGTGGGGCTGAGCCTACAGGTACCCATTTTCGACGGATTCCAGAAGCGATACCAGATTGCCCAGAAGCGCGTGACGCTCCAGAAAGCCCAGAACAGTGGCGAACTGCTGCGCAACTCCATCGACCTGCAAATCCGGCAGGCCAGCATCACGCTCAACAACGGCCTGCAAACCCTGGCAACCCAGCAGCGCAACCGCGAACTGGCCCAGGAAATCGTGCGCGTGACGCGCATCAAGTACAAAGAGGGCGTCGGGTCGAGCATCGAAGTGCTGAACGCCGAATCGGCGCTTCGCGAAGCGCAGACCAACTATTTCGGATCGCTGTACGATTTTCTGATCGCCAAAGTCGACCAGGACCGTTCGCTCGGACGGCTCTACATTGGATTATAAACCTGATTGAATACTGAAAAACATGAAAGTAGTCTACGCGATTACCCTGATCGCAGGCCTGTTGTCGGCCTGCTCGTCGGATAAAAAAGAAGGGGGCACCGACCTGGCCGGTAAACGAACCGAACTGTCGGAGCTGAAAGCCCAGCAGGCCGAACTGACGAAGAAGATCAAAACGCTGGAAAGCGACGTCGCCCGGCTCGACCCCGTAAAAGCCGGGGAAAGCCGCACCAAAGACGTAACCGTAGCCCCGATAGCGGCTACTACGTTCAAGCACTTTGTCGAGTTGCAGGGCACCATCGACGCAAAAAACAACGTGCAGGTATCGCCTAAATCGGGTGGGGTCGTTACGGCGGTGTACGTCAAGGAAGGCGACAACGTGCGGGCGGGTCAGGCGATTGCCAAAGTCGACGATCAGTTGCTGCGCGAATCGCAGTCTGAGTTGAAAACGCAGTTGTCGCTGGCCAATACGATTTTCGAAAAGCAGGCGGCTCTCTGGAAACAGCAGATCGGTACCGAGATTCAGTACTTGCAGGCCAAGAACAACAAGGAAGCCCTCGAACGGCGGCTGTCGACGCTCAACGCGCAGATCGGGCAGTCGGTTGTGACGGCCCCCATTTCGGGAGTGGTCGATCAGGTGAGCGTGAAAATCGGTCAGTCGGCCGCACCGGGCATGAGCCTGGTCCGGATCGTGAATCTGTCGCAGCTGAAGGTCGTCGCTAAAGTGGCCGATACGTATTCGGGCAGCGTGCAGAAGGGTGCCCCCATCGTGATCCGCCTGCCGGACCTGAACCGGAATCTGAACTCGACCATCTCGTTTGTGTCCACGACGGTCGATCCGCTGAGCCGGACGTTTACCATCGAGGCCCCGCTACCGGCCGACAATAGTTTAAAGCCGAATATGCTGGCGCAGGTGAAAATCAACGATCAGACGCAGGTCAACGCCATCGTCATCAACCAGAACCTGATTCAGAGTACTGAGTCGGGCCAGCTGGTGTACGTGGCTGAGAACGCGGGTGGTAAGAAGATCGCGAAAGCCCGGCCGGTAAAAACCGGGCCGTCGTATGGCGGGAAGATTGCCATTACGTCGGGCCTGAAAGCGGGCGATCAGCTGGTAACGACTGGCTATCAGGACTTGGTGGATGGACAGCCGATTAGTTTTTAAAACTAGTTTGTAGTTTATGGTTTGTGGTTTGTAGTTAGTTGACGCGGTAGCAACACTCATGCGTCAGTCACCACAAACCACAAACTACAAACTACAAACCTCAACCTAATTCAACCATGAGGTTTGACCAGTACAAAACCCTCGGCTTCACCAACTGGTGCGTCGAGAACAGGACGGCGATTTACATCTTCACGCTCCTGATTACGCTCGGCGGGCTGTTCGTATACAACAACCTGCCCAAGGAGCAATTCCCGGACATCAAGGTGCCGCAGGTGTACATCAACACAGTGTACGTGGGTACGGCCCCGGCCGACATCGAGAACACGATCAACAAGCAGATCGAGAAGCAGCTGAAATCGATTTCGGGTGTCAAACGCATCAAGTCGAATGCCCTGCAGGACGTATCGGTCATTCTGGTCGAATTCAACCCCGACGTGCAGACGGCCGAAGCGCTCCAACGGGTCCGCGACGCCATCGACAAAGCCAAACCCGACCTGCCGCAGAAACTCGACGCGGGGCCGACGGCGCAGGACGTGAACTTCTCGGAGTTTCCGATCATGAACATCAACATGGCCGGTAATTTCTCGCTCAAGCAATTGAAAGAGTACGCCGAAGATTTGCAGGACGCCATCGAAGCGATGCCCGAAATCCGGCGCGTCGACATCGTGGGTGCGCTGACTCGGGAAATCCAGATCAACGTAGACCTGCCCCGGATGCAGTCGGCTGGGCTGGCCTTTACCGACATTCAACAGGCCGTACAGGGCGAAAACGTCAACGTGTCGGGTGGTGAACTGAACGTCGACGGCGTTCGGCGGACGGTGCGCGTGAAAGGCGAATTTACCGACGTATCGCAGCTCGAAAACCTGCAAATCCGCACCGCTACGGGTGCCACGGTCCGGCTCGGCGACATCGCGCAGGTGCAGGACAGCTTTGAGGAGCAGCAGGATTTCGCCCGGCTCAATAACAAATCGGTGGTGACGCTGAACGTCATCAAACGGGCGGGGGCCAACCTGCTGTCGGCCGCCGACAGCATCGAAAAGACGATTGACGAGTACAAAGAATCGCGCTTTCCGCAGGGGCTGGACATTAAAATCACCGCCGATTCGTCGGAGCCGACCCGCGAAAACGTCAACGACCTGATCAACACCGTGGTGTTGGGCTTCATCTTCGTGGTGCTGATTCTGATGTTCTTCATGGGGGTTCGCGATGCCATTTTCATCGGCCTGTCGGTGCCCCTGTCGGCACTGGTGGCGTTCGTGCTGATGCCCGTCGTTGGTCCGGCCGTCGGAACGGCGTTTACGCTGAACACCATTGTGCTGTTTGCCTTTCTGCTGGGGCTGGGGCTGGTCGTCGACGATGCGATTGTGGTCATTGAAAACTCGCACCGGCTCTTCAATGAGAACCGCGACTGGAACATCCGGCAGGCGGTGAAAGCGGCCGCCGGTGAGGTGTTCGTGCCGGTACTGACGGGTACACTGACGACCATTGCGCCGTTTTTTCCGTTGCTGTTCTGGCCGGGTATCGTGGGCGAATTCATGAAATTTCTGCCCCTGACGCTCATCCTGACCTTGTTTGCGTCGCTGTTTGTGGCCTACGTCATCAACCCCGTCTTTGCCGTGACATTTATGCAGCGTCACGACGAAGAACATGCGGAGGCTGTAAAACCGGGTTTTGAGGAGATCAAACGGCCGCTGATTATCATGGCCGTGCTGGCCGGTATCGGCTACGTCATCGACCGGGGTGTCGGCAATCTGTTCGTGCTGTTTCTGCTGCTGTACGTCTTCAACCATTACGTGCTGACGCCGAAACTGATTCTGCCGTTTCAGGAACGCTTGCTGCCCGCGCTGAAAAACAACTATCGTCGGCTGATCTCGTGGGTACTGACGGGCTGGCGGTCGGTGTGGATCGTAGTGGGTGCGTTTGCGGTGCTGATCGCTACCTTCATCATCACGGGTATCGCCAGTCCGAACGTCGTTTTCTTCCCCAGCGGTGAACCCGACTATATCTACGTCTACAACGTGATGCCGGTGGGTACCGACGCCCGCGTGACCGACTCGGTGACGAAGGTGATCGAGAAGCGGATTTTCAAGGTGCTGAAAGACAACAACGCCGACCATATTGTCAACTCGGTGATTTCGAACGTGGGTAAGAACGCGGGCGACCCGACCAACCCCGACCGGTCGGCCACACCTCAGAAATCGAAGGTGACGATTGCCTTTAAAGGCAACGAAGAGCGCGAAGGCATCCCGACGGATACGATTCTGGCGAAGGTCAGAACGGCGATGAACGGCTTGCCGGGCAGTGAAATCTCGGTCGAGCGCGAATCCAACGGACCACCAACGGGTAAACCCATCGCCATCGAGATTGCGGGCGACGATTTCAAAACCCTCAGTGCCATCGAGAAGCAGGTGCGTCAGCGGATTCAGGAGGCGGGTATCGCGGGTATCGATCAGCTGAAAACGGATTTGATTACCAACAAGCCCGAAATCGTAATCGACATCGACCGCGACAAAGCTGAGCGCGAAGGTATTTCGTCGGGGCAGGTTGCCCTGGCGATTCGGACGGCCCTTTTCGGTACGGAAATCTCGAAATTTCGCGACGCCAAAGACGAGTACCCGATCATGGTCCGGCTGCGCCCCGACGACCGGAGTCAGATCGAGCGGCTGCTGAGTCTGAACGTGGTGTACCGCGACATGGCCTCGGGTGGTCAGCTTCGGCAGGTGCCGGTGACGTCGGTGGCTAACATCAGCTACTCGACTACGTTCAGCCAGATCAACCGTAAGAATCAGCAGCGGCTGGTTACGCTTAGTTCGGATGTGGTGCCGGGCTTCAACGCCAATCAGATTGTGGGGCAGATTCAGCAGGTCGTCAACGAAATGGACGTGCCGAACGGCTACACGATCAAAATGGGTGGGGAGCAGGAGGATCAGCAGGAGTCTGCAAACTTCCTGGTGTCGGCTTTCGGCATTGCCATTCTGCTCATCTATCTGATTCTGGCCACGCAGTTCAACTCGGTCGTGAAGCCGCTGATTATCTTCGTCACCATCGCCCTCTCGCTGATTGGCGTGTTGCTGGGCTTTGTGCTCACGGGTAAAACGTTCTCGGTCATCATGTCGGGCGTGGGTATCATCGCCCTGGCGGGTATCGTGGTGAAAAACGGTATCCTGCTCATCGAGTTTATCGAGGAACTGCGCGGACGGGGTATTCCCCTGCGTGAAGCCATCATCGAAGCGGGCGGTATCCGCCTGACGCCGGTACTGCTGACCGCGTCGGCCGCCGTGCTGGGCCTGATTCCGCTGGCCTTCGGTCTGACTATCGACTTCGTCAGCCTGTTCCGCGACTTTGACCCGCACATCGTCGTTGGTGGCGATTCGGCTGTATTCTGGAACATTCTGGCCTGGACCATCATCTTTGGCCTTACCTTCTCAACCGTACTAACGCTGGTCATCGTGCCGTGTCTGTACTGGATCAACGAGCGGGTACGGATGAAGTGGTTCGGTAAGAAAGACCCCGCCCTGGACATGCAGAAGCAGCCAGAACCAGAAGAAGAACTGGCGTAAAAAAGCAAGGCGACCCGTAGTCAGTTACGGGTCGCCTTGCTTTTTTACACTGACGCAATGGTGCGATGCACCACCTTGACTGGTATCTCTCGCGTGAGCCTACACTAGATAAAGTCAGCGTTACTCAACAGTAAAGATGCGAAGGACGGTACTGCCGGAATCGCTGCTGTGTGCCAATCAGGTGCATCCCGAAATCGTATTCCTGCGGCTTCTCCGCAATTGCGTGATTTACTCATTTACTGTAGTCTGTACGCGTGCTTTTCCTCATTTATGAGCCTGATGCATTCTGTCTGCTGGTGACTCCGTTACGGAGTTGGTTTATTTTTTGGTGACAGCATGTCCCGCGTAATCTCCTTGTCTATATCGATATACCCCGGGTATTTAACTTCTTTGTTTCCGATCATCAGCGTTGGTTTTATTTTGAGCGTGACGCGGGAAGGGGTGACCTGGTCGCTGCCAGCCAGGCTACGAACAAGGTCAACAAATGCGTTTCGCGTCGATGAACTGCTAATCAGGGCATAGGCGTTCGCGTTTACAGGTATGGCTACGACCGTTTTCCCGCCCGGTGGTACTTCGACCCGCTGATCGACAGTACCCGAAGCTAGTTCATTGCCCGCCAGTAACAAGCGGTAATCAAACTGGTTGATGGCGGCTATGTCGCTGGTAGGGTTGGTAATCTCTACGTTGAGGTTTGCCCGGAAGGGAACGTCGCGCTTGAGCAGACCGGCGGCAATTCTGGGGTGATTGAGTGGATTGACGTCATCCAGTCCCCGCATATCCTTAAACTCCCGGATGTCATAGCCCGCGATGGTGATACTGTCGGCAGATTGTAGAGCGTACTTACTTTTGCTAAGTCCTTTCGCCTGTTGGACTTGTTTATTGATGCCGCATTGAGAGAAGAGTAGCGGTGCGGTAACCAGGAGGATTAGTTTGATGACGTGTCGCATAAGAGCAGAGAAGAATAGTGTTGACTAATTCAGTCGGTAGGTGAGAAGTACGTTAAGAGTGGGTAAATAGCCGTATTGGCGAAGCTTGGTGTCGATCTCGTTGTTTAAGTTATCGTACAGACGCTGGGTGACACCGAGAGCGTCGACGGCTGGTCGATTAGACGAGAACGTATTTTTGGTGGTCAGAATCTTGCCTAAACCGAGTTCCGTATTCAGGCCAAAACGGGAGTTGTTGAACTGAAACGAGCGCCCCAGCCGAAGACCAGCAACCCAGATATTCGATTGTAGATCGAAGACAAAAGCTGGTGAATTAAGGAGGTTGAAACCGGAAAAATCCCGATTGAAATACACCCCAAGACCATCGGCAGGCGTAATCGGTCCCGCCAGAAAGTGGATGTACTGACCGTACAAGGTTCCGTACCAGGGCGAATTGGCGTGAACGGAAACCCCCAGACTTGCCGAACTGCCCTGCCGAAAGGACCGATCAATGACCCGACTTAAGTTGGGGTCCAAACCAAAGCCTTCCAGTAGCTTCAATGTGTATCGTTCGAAAGGGGCTGCAATCAGGCCTCCCTGCACCTGTGCAGACAACCGCCTGCTAAACTGATACCGGTAGCCAAGTGTGTAGTTGAGAGGAATTTGTACGCCGACAAATACCGTATGACTGGCCCGGAATGGTTTGTACGTGGCAAGTGAGTCCTGGCCCTGGGATAAAAATGGTACACTGATGAGTAGTGTCAGCAGCGATAAACAGGAACGTGTCTTTTTCATAACTGACGTGAGTTGCAGGTAGGGTCGATGTATAGCTCGGTAGTCGATAGCCGGTAGCCACCAACCAGCAGTGTGGACCACGCCCGGGCCGGGTCGATCTCGGATGGATCGATAAGCATCCTGCAAACGACACCAGCCAGGACAGCTACAGTTGTTGGTGCTATCCAAAACAACCGCAGCTGCCCCGAGCCCAGCCGCCAACGAAGAGCGGCTGACTCGTGCTGCACGCCGGATTGACTGAGGTGTTGGTTACAGGAGTGCTGATCCGATGGATCAAGGTCAGCCCCAGCACAGGCCGGTAGCAATGCCAGCCAGTTTACTGGAAACCCCCGTCTTAACTATTTGGAGTCAGTACCCATCTTAGCGCCGTAGCCAGCCGCTACAACACCGATCAGTAGACCAAAGAAACCGAAGATCGCTGCCTTCGATGCCGCCGACGCTGCCGCGTCAGCTACTTCGCGTGCTTTTACTGCCGCTTCCTGTTTGGTTTGCTCGAATTTGGCTGCGGCCTGCTTGTACGTGTTTATCCAGTTGTTGACAATCTGCTCCGATTCAGCCCGGCTTTTCCCGGTCCGCTTCATAACTACGTTTACGGCGTCGTCCCGGTCTACCTGGCTGATCGTTGCCTGACCCTGTTTGAAGAGCCGGTCAAATAAGCCGCTGGACATGTCGTCGGCTGCTTGTGGATTTTCAGCGGCCTGACTGGCAGTGGCCTTGGCCTGATTGCCCGCTTGCTTCGCTTCGCGCTCTAGTGCGTTCGGGTTCAAGGCCGGATCACCCGTTTGTCGCAGAATCGTGTTGACTTCGTTACGCAGGTTACCCAAATCAATATTGTTTACGTCAATACCATTTTTGGCTAACTCTCCTTTCGCCATCTGACCCAACTCGGGGCCAGCAGCTGATGCAACTGAGCCAGCTGCGGACCCGGCTGTTCTGACCAGGCCGCCAACCAGCCGACCGGCTCCGCCAATCAGGCTACCAAGGGTCGTGGTTAGAAAGTAGATGGTAATCAGCGTTACCAGGCTCCAGGTGAGTACACCGTGAATAATGCCGTCGAACATTTTGGGGCTACTGGCCAGCCGACCAGCTACCCAGCCGCCGGCAAACAAAGAAAGCAGGCTGCTGATCGCATACCATACGGCGCTGCCGATACCCAGACCAGCAGTCGGGTTCTGCTCCGTTGTTGGATCAACAGTGCTAAGTCCGATGCCCAGTCCCAGCAGTGTTAACAGTAACTGACTAACGATTGCTACCAATACACCGGCGAATACGGCGCTCCAGGCAATGCGTTTTTACAAAGGTACCACGACTGTAATCCGGGTCATTCGTGAATGTGTTGATACGTTCCATTTTGTTGTGTAGTGAATGAAGATGAGATGAATGGTAGTAGGCCAGGTGAATTGCTGATACGCTAGACAGGGCGAGTTAGCAATTGGTCGTCCGGCCTGACAGCTAGCTGGCGGAGCGACTACCCAAACCGGGTTACGAGTTGGGTAGTCGCCTGTTGTTACTGTATATAGTTAGCCAACCGGCCGCTCGTTAACCGAGTCTGCCGGTATCCTTGAATTTGTCTACCGCTGACTTTGCTTCATCGGCCAGCTGGCCAGCTTCGTTCAGCGCTTTTTCCCCTTCCTCCTGTGCTTTCTTGGCTTCTCTCGCTGCTTTGTCAGCATAGGTATTAAATTCGTCTTCTACTTTGTCAGCAGCCAGACCGACGTTTGTCTTGATGGTGTCTACTGTCTCTTTAGCCTGCGCTTTGGTCTTATCCCACTGGTGCTTGACTTCTTTCGTCTGATCACCCACTGTATCCGCGATCTGTTTCCGTAGTTCTTTGCCCGACCGGGGGGCAAATAGAAAACCGACAGCCAGACCGGCTACCAGCCCAGTCAGCAGACCGGACAGATAAGGCTGGTCGTTAATGTAATCTTGCGGATACTTACGTTTCTGGAAAAGCATGATAGTAAATGGTTAGTGTCAATAGTGATTCTTCCCTGTTGAAAAAGCCGTGCCATCACGAGTATATTATACTCTATCTGTTGATAATCAATAGTTTATAGATATAAGTAACAACAGTAACTGTATCTACCTGTTGGTAAATATACTCATAGGTGGGGCGTAGTTTCCCCCCATTGCTGCACTTGCTTTACTGTTGTGAGGACTTGAATAGGCTTCGTAACCAGCTGATAGTTAGAGGTTATCTGTCAGGAGAGGTTCGCACGTACTGAGAATAGCCTGGTAACTACAGGGTTTGTTGTCGTATTTCTGTTCTAAGTATTTCTGTATTTTACTCTATCTGCGTAAATAAAAAGGCCCACTAGCATTCGCTAGTGGGCCTTGCCTGCTAAGTAGTATGTATTACTGCTGAATACCGACCAGATTCAGCATGAAGGCGTATTCCAGGGCGATTTCTTTCAGTGCTTGGAAACGGCCCGATGCCCCGCCGTGACCGGCTTCCATGTTGGTGTGCAGCAGCAACTGGTTGGTGTCGGTTTTCATCGTCCGCAGCTTGGCGACCCACTTGGCAGGCTCCCAGTACTGTACCTGTGAGTCGTGCAGGCCGGTCGTGACGAGCAGGTTGGGGTAAGCCTGCTTCGTGACGTTGTCGTAGGGCGAATACGACAGCATATAGTCGTAGTACGGCTTGTTTTTGGGGTTGCCCCATTCCTCAAACTCGCCCGTCGTCAGCGGAATCGACTCATCGAGCATGGTCGTTACGACGTCGACGAACGGGACGGCAGCTACCACACCCCGGTACAGTTGCGGGGCCTGATTGATAACCGCGCCCATCAGCAGACCGCCCGCGCTGCCGCCCATCGCAAACAGTTTGTCGGCCGAGGTGTACTTGCTCTTGATGAGCTGCTCCGATACGTCGACAAAGTCGTTGAAGGTGTTTTTCTTCTTCAGCATCTTACCGTCTTCGTACCACCGCCGACCCATCTCCTGACCACCCCGGATGTGAGCAATGGCGAAGATAAAGCCCCGGTCGAGCAGGCTCAGGCGGGTCGAGCTAAAACCCGGATCGGTCGAGTAGCCGTACGACCCGTAGGCGTATTGTAGCAGTGGGGCCGAGCCGTCTTTCTTCGTGCCCTTGCGGTACACCAGCGATACCGGTACCTGTACCCCGTCGCGCGATTTGACGTAGATGCGTTCCGACTCGTAGTTGTTTTTGTCGAAGCCGCCCAGCACTTCCTGCTGTTTGAGCAGCGTTTTGGCCTTCGTGTCCATGTTGTAATCGAAGGTCGAGGATGGGGTCGTCAGCGATGAATAGCCAAACCGCAGGACATTGGTGTTGAAATCGGGGTTGTAGCCGATACCCGCGACGTAAGCCGGTTCGCCGAAATTGAGGTATTCGTCGGTCTTCGTTTTCTGGTTGATAACCCGGATGTTGGTCAGACCCGCTTTGCGTTCGCCCAGTACGAGGTGATTGACGAACACATCCATATTGCCCAGATATACGTCGGGGCGGTGCGGAATCACTTCTTTCCACGCAGTCATGTCGGCGGTTTTACCTTCGGGTACTTCCATCAGCCGGAAGTTCTCGGCTTTCCAGTTGGTGCGGACATAAAACTTGGTCTGGTAATGCACGATGTCGTACTCGTGGCCCTTCTGCCGGGGCAGGAACGTCGTAAACGCGGCCGTCGGTTTGCTCGCGTCCAGTAGCTGATACTCCGTCGCGACGCCGTTTTGGTCCGACACGATCTCGACGTATTTTTTCGACTTCGAGCGGTGCAGACCCATGTAAAACTGGTTGTCTTTTTCCTCGTACACCAGCACGTCGGTTTTGGCGTCGGTGCCCAGCACGTGCCGGTACACCTGATAGCCGAGCAGCGTCTGCGGGTCTTTTTTGACGTAGAACAGCGTTTTGTTGTCGGCCGCCCACGCCACCGACCCGCCTTCCGTATTCTGGATCGCTTCAGCGTACAGCTTGCCGGTTTTCAGGTTCTTCACCCGCAGCGTGTAAAGTCGCCGACTAACGGTGTCTTCCGAGAAAATCGCCAGTTCTTCGTTGTCGGAAATCTCGTAGCCGCCCAACTGGTAGTAGTTGTGTCCCTTCGCCAGCGCGTTGCCGTCGAACATGATTTCTTCGGTCCCCTGCATCGACCCGTTTCGGCGGCAGTAGATCGGGTATTCGCCCCCCGTGATGTAGCGGGTGTAGTAGAAGTAATTGCCGTCTTTATATGGCACCGATTCGTCCTGCTCCTTGATGCGCCCTTTCAGTTCGGTAAACAGCTTGTCCTGCAAGGTTTTAACCGGGGCCAGCACCTGATCGACATAGGTGTTTTCGGCGTTGAGGTACTTGATGACCTCCGGGTTTTCGCGCTCGTTGAGATAGTAGTAATTATCCGTGCGCGTATGGCCGTTGGTGGTGAGTTCTTTGGGTTTGATAACCGCTTTGGGCGGTACGGGTGTTTGTGCCTGAGTCATGCTGTGCAGCGTGAGCGTAGTGATGAGGGTAAAACAGAAGTGCTTCATCGAACGGTTCGTTTTAACAGGGGTAAAAATACGGCTTTGCCGCATCTTTGCGGCTATGAATCAACCCGAACTGGTCGTGGCCCGCTATCAGGAAAATCTGAACTGGCTCCATAACCTGCCTGTGCGCCGAACGCCCGACGGCTGGTCGGCGGGCGTGACGATTACCGTGTACGACAAAAGCCCCGATCAGTCGGCGGGAGTGGGGACTATTGTGCTGCCGAATGTGGGGCGGGAAGCGCATACCTACCTGCACCACATCGCCGAACGCTACGATACGCTGGCCGAGTGGACGATCTTCGGTCAGGGTAAACCCTTCGACCACGCCTTCGATTTCAAGCAAACCCTGCGCGCTTACATCGACCATACCGACGCGCTCATTAACCCTGAAACCCGTCCGTTTCACTGGCTGGGGCACATGATCGACACCGACGACAATCAGGGGCATCGTCTGTTTCAACCCTGGAGCAAAAACGACGACGGGCGCAGCCTCGACCTGCTGAATTTTCACCGCACCCTGTTCGGCTCCGACGGCCCCGACCTGTACACCTTTGTACTGGGCGCACAATTCGCCGTTCACCGCGACCTGATCCGCCAACGCCCCGTCGATTTCTACCGGCACGCGCTCGACGTGTCGATCACCTTTCCCGACGCGGCTCACTGCTACGAACGAAGTTGGGACCGCGTCTTTGGCGTCGTTGGCATCGATCCCGACTGGCTGGCCGGGCGGCAGACAGTGTACCTGAAACCCGTGAAGCGGCAGGAATACCCCCCAGCCCCCTGAAGGGGGAGCATTTCCCGGTGGCCCCTCTCCCCCTTTAGGGAGCTGGGGGGTACTTTGGCCAAAACACCATAACAGACAATTTACGCTGGGTTTCAATCGGGCGAGACCGTGCATTCGGGCCCTTTTTTCTATCTTTAGCCAGCTCAACTTAACAGCCTCATACAACCTCCTATGCGCCACCTCTCCCTGTCCCGGTTGGTTCTCCTTTCACTCGGAACCGCTGGTTTGCTCTCGCTCCGTTCGTTCGACGGTGCCCCACTCGACAAAACCTTTGCCCGTATCAACACGGAGGTGATGGAAAACAGTCGAGCCTACGAAACCCTGGCCGACGCTTCGCAGAAAATAGGGCACCGCCTGACGGGAAGCACCAATGGAGCCAAAGCCGAAACCTACGCCCACGACCTGCTGCAATCGTACGGATTTAAAGATGTACAGTACGAACCGTTCGAGGTTGAAGCCTGGAGCCGCGATACCGTGACCTTGTCCGTAGTGCCCAACCGCAGTGATAATTTTCGGGAAATCAAAGTCGTATCACTGGCGCATTCGCCGGTAAAGGCGAAGGTTGAGGGTGAAATTATCGACGTGGGCAACGGGCTGGAAGGCGATTTTGCTGAACTGAAAGACCAGATCAAGGGGAAAGTTGTACTGGTCAACATTGGGCTGGCCGCACCAACGAAGGGGGCGCGCAACCTGCACCGCTCGGAGAAAACGGCCCTCGCCATTCAGCACGGGGCTATCGGCGTCATCATGGTCAACCTCGTGGCGGGCAACGTACTGCTGACGGGTACGGCGTCGGTAACCGGTAAGCTTATCCCGGTGCCGTCGGTCTGTATTTCGCTCGAAAGCGGGCAGGCCCTGCGGAGCTGGATGGCCGAAGAACCCAGCCGGCTGCACGCGCAGATCAACATGACCAACAAAAGCCAGAAGATTCGGGCGCGCAACGTGATCGCGACGCTGAAAGGAACCGACCTGCCCAACGAGAAAATCATTGTCGGTGGTCACCTCGATTCGTGGGATCTGGCTACGGGGGCTATCGATAACGGCATCGGCTCGTTTGCTGTTATGGACATTGCCCGGACATTTAAAGCGCTGAAGCTAAAGCCCAAACGCACTATTCAGTTTGTGCTGTTTATGGGTGAAGAACAGGGGCTGCTCGGCTCGCGGGCAATGGTCGCCAACCTGAAGAGAAAGAAAGAGCTCGATCTGGTGCGTTACGTGCTCAACCTCGACATGACCAATGATCCCAAAGGCCTGAACGCCTTTGGTCGCCCCGACATGACGACGATGCTGACTGACGTGGGCGAAGCCATGAAACGGGTTGATCCAACGTTCACCAACCAGCTGAGCAATCAGGCCGGGTTGCACTCCGATCATCAGCCGTTTATGCTCGAAGGCGTACCCATCGTGGGTATGAACGGCCACCTCGACCGCAATGTGCTCGACTGCTATCACGCTGATTGTGATAAACTTAACCTGGTCAACGCGGATCAGATGAAGAACACGGTGCGCTACTCGACTATGCTGCTCTACGCCCTCGCCAACGCCGAAACCATCCCGACGAAACGGCAGAATGACAACCAGACACACGAGTATCTGGTGGCGCAGGGCCTGCGGACGCCCCTGCAAATTGCCAACGAATGGCGCTGGAAAGATTAATTCGCCAGACGCCGTGCGCGCATGATTTCGTTACTTTGCAGGACTCTCTAGCCCGTCGCTGTCATGGCAAAAAACACCTTTGGAACACCGCCCAACGCCCGGTCCGGCGGCCGTGGAAGCCGGGCAAAATCGCAGTTCTGGGCGTCGCTGGATCGATTTACGCACTGGCTGGTCGGGGAGGAAAACTCCTGGGCGTCGAACAACTTCTGGCGCATAGCCTGGGTAAGCCTGCTGATGGGCGTGTATATCTATTGCAACCTGCGGGCCGAAAGCCTGGTCCGCCGAATTCAGTCGTCCCGGCTGGTGCTCGATGAAAAACGGTCGCAGGCCACGGTGTTACGGGCCGATTTTGACAAAAGCGGCCGGCAATCGGAAATTATGAAACGCGTCGCCGACCTTGGCCTTACCAACGGGACAACTCCACCCCATAAACTCGTTATCGACCGTGGCGAACCATAAGGAACAGATCATCGAGCGGGCCAAACACGTATCGTACCTGGTGTTTGCACTGGCCCTCTGCGTCGTCGGTCGGCTGATCTACGTGCAGTATTTCGACCGTTATCAGGGTCGAAGCTGGGTCGACTGGAAGCAGAAAGACTTTCCGGTCGATACCATCCGCGCCATGCGGGGCAACATCTACGCCGTCGACGGGAGCCTGATGGCGACGTCGCTGCCGTCCTACGAAGTGGGTATCGACCCGACCGTTGCCAAAGACGATTATTTCCGGACTAAAGTTGATTCGCTGGGGTTACTGCTGTCGCGTATTTACGGTGACCGTACGCCCCGCGACTATACACAACTGGTGCGGGATGCCCGGCGCAAAAAGCGGCAGTACGTGCTGCTGAGCAACCGATACGTTACGTTTGAAGAACGGCAGGAAATGCTGAAATGGCCATTTTTTCGGTCGAGTGGGCGGGTGTCAGCGCGGGGTGGAGTGCTGCGGGCGCACTACGAACGGTACCATCCGTTTGGTACGATGGCCGAACGGACCATCGGTAATCTCGACCCGGAAACGCACCGGGGGCAGCGGGGGCTGGAAGCCAGTTTTCAAACGGCGCTGGCGGGCCACGATGCCGTCGGCGAAGTCGAATTGCTGTCGGGTGGGGTGCGTAAACCCGTTGCCGATGGGCCGGATATGAAGCCCGAACCCGGCATGGACCTGTACACGACTATCGATGTCAATTACCAGGACATGGCCGAATCCGCGTTGCGGACAACGCTGGAAAAGTACAATGCTGCGAAGGGTTGCGTGGTGGTGATGGAAGTAGCTACGGGTGAAATCCGGGCGATGGCCAACCTGAGCCGGGTCGAAAGCCGCAGCGGGGCCAAATACATAGAAACATTCAACCACGCGCTGGCGGGTGGCGCTGACCCCGGCTCGACGTTCAAGCTGGCCACGATGATGGCGCTGCTGGAGCGCAAAGCCATTTCGCTCAATCAGCCCGTAGCGACCGGCGACGGCATTGCCCGCTGGAACGGCCGCACCATCCGCGACGCGCACCGGGTTGGGTTTGGCACACTCACGGCCCGGCAGGTGTTTGAAAAATCGTCGAACGTGGGGGTTCACCTGCTCATGCGCAGTTATTTCTACGCCCGCCCGGCTGATTACTGCCGGTTGCTGCGGCAGTTTCACCTTGACAAAAAGACGGGTATTCATATGGTCGGCGAAGCGCAGCCGTTTCTGCCAAACCCTGATATGAAAGGCTGGAGCGGGCAGTCGGCCACGTCGATGTCGATGGGGTACGAAATGCGGCAAACACCCCTACAGATGCTGACGCTATACAATGCCGTGGCGAACGATGGTTTCTGGGTGCGGCCTATGCTGGTGCGGCAGGTAAAGCTGGCCGATGAGATCAAGGCCGACAATAAGCCGTTTGTGTCGTCGGAGCGGATCTGCTCACTGTCGACCATCCGGCAGGTGCAGAGTCTGCTGCGGGGGGTGGTGGAGAACGGTACGGCGAAAAAGATCGCCAGTCCGTACTATACCATTGCCGGAAAAACCGGTACGGCTCAGAAAATCGAGAACGGGCTGTATAAAGTTGGCAAATACAATACGTCGTTTATTGGCTATTTCCCGGCTACCAAACCGAAATACAGCATGATCGCGATGGTCGACAGCCCGCAGGGAAACAATGTCGACCTGCTGTACGCCGGGGCGGTGTCGGCCCCGGTATTCCGGGAAGTTGCCGACCGGATTATGGCCTATGATGTGCAGATGCAGAAACCCATACAGGAACGGTCGGGCAAGAGGACGCCGGAATTGCTCGCGGGCTACGCCGACGACCTGCATACCATCGATTCAGTACTGGGCGTAAAACAGCGGGTAACCGTTGAAGGCTGGGTTGAAACGCGCGAAAAAGGACACTGGGCCGAGCGGGCTACCCGGGCCGGTCACGTTCCCGATGTGCGGGGACTAAGCCTGCGCGATGCCTTGTTTTTGCTGGAAAATCGGGGCTTACGGGTCGTTGTGCAGGGGCGGGGTAAAGTCACCGATCAATCGGTCGACCCCGGAACGCTGGTGAAACAAACCCCTGCCCGGCAAATTAGTTTGACATTGAAAGAACCTGATCTGCCATCGAAAGCCGATAGCCTGGCGACCAAACGCCGTTCCTCCTGACTATGCCCTCCTTACGTATGAAACGAATTCTGATTATTATCGGCGTTATCGCCGTTGTGCTGCTGGCCGGCTATCTGACCCTGCGCAGCATTACCAAGTCGAAAAGTCCCGAAGCGGTGGCGCAGGTCAATCAGAATGGCCTGTCGATTCGGGTCGATTATTGTCAGCCCTACAAAAAGGGGCGCAAGATTTTCGGCGGTCTGGTACCCTACGGACAGGTCTGGCGAACGGGGGCCAACGAAGCCACTGTGGTCGACTTCGATCAGGATGTATTTGTGGCCGGGCAACCGCTCGCCGAAGGCAAGTATTCGCTCTGGACCATTCCGTCGCAGGGTGGCTGGATCGCTATTTTCAACCGGGAAACCGGGCAGTGGGGCACCAATTACGATCAGACGAAAGACGTGCTGCGGGTACCGGTACCCGTTCGTAAAAGAGCGCGGGAAGCCGAGCAATTCTACATCAGTTTCATGCCCGACGAACAGGGTACGGACATGATTCTGGCCTGGGAACTAACCGAAGCCGTTGTGGCGATTCGCAAGCGCGATAAGTAATCAGCGGTGAAACTCCGTTGCGAAGAACTGGAGCACACTGGGTAAGCTACCGCGCCAGTAAGTCCAGTTGTGTGCTCCATCGCGGACGCGGTATTCGTGCGGAATCTGTCGTTTCATCAGGGCGATGTGTAGGTTGGCGTTGCCTTCGCTCAGCGCATCGTCGTCGCCACAGTCAATGTACCAGCGTACTTTTTTCAGATCATTCTCCGGTGCCGACTGGGCCAGAATAATCGGGCTGTTGCGCTTCCAGGTCAGCGTTAGCCGGTCAGGACCACTAACGGGGCCGCTCATAACCGGGCCCAGCGTCTGATTGTACCGGTCGGCAGGCATCGCTACGATCATCTCATCGGTGCGGGCGGCTGCGCTCAGGGCCGCGCAGGACCCAAACAGATCGGGGTGGTGCATGGCCAGCACGAGCGATCCGAACCCACCCATCGACAAACCTGATATAGCCCGGAACTCGCGTTGGGTGCGGGTGCGGAATGTCGAGTCGATGTGCGGAATCAACTCCTGCACAAACATATCTTCGTAGCGGACCTGATTGCGGTAATCGTTGATGAAGTAACTGGTGCCGCCGTTGGGCATAACTAAGATAACTGGCGGTAACTGCCCTGCCCGTATGCCTTCGTCGGTTGTGTGGTCAGCCTCACCAAACTGAACCCAGCTCGTTTCATTGTCGCCGTAGCCGTGCAGCAGATACACCACCGGATAGCGTCGGTTCGAGGTGTAATAATCGGGTGGCAGGTAAATCGAGTAGCGCACCGCCTGATTCAGAATCGAACTGCGCAGGAGCATGCCTTCCAGCAGGCGGGCCTGCGGGGCCGCCACAACCGGCACGGGCGTGTTGGCCGTCGATGGATTGGTGAGCTGTGCCCGTCGGCGCGACTGGGCCGGTGCCGATAGCAAACTTGTTAGCAGCAAACAGAGGGCAAGTAGTAAACGGATGGGCATGGCGCAGCGAAAAAGAAATTACCCGCATCACCGCGTTATTTTCGTCGGTGTAGGGAGTCACAAGCCAGGGAGCAGTTCGCCTGACAGCAGTATAGCTCTGTGGAGTAAACGTCTGGGGAGGGGAAATGCTTACCCGAACGAACCGTTTTAACCGACTTTTTCTATCATCCATCCCGGTAGGCAACCAGTATTGACCGAATGGTGATTGGAATACACTAAGGTGAACGGCCTTTTACCAATTAGTGAACAAATTCTGCGGGAGTGCAAACAAATTTGCGGGGTAGGCCTTGCCAATCCGTCGTAAATATGCCTACTTTCGGGCAGCTAATCCAATGAAAATCGGTATGATATATGGCTAAACTGCTCATCGTTGACGACGAAAAAGCTATTCGGGCAGCGTTGCGCGATATTCTGGAATACGAAGGGTACGAGATCGACGAGGCCCGCGATGGTGAAGAGGGACTGGGCATGTTGCAGCGAACGCAATATGACGTGGCGCTCTGTGATATCTCAATGCCGAAACTCAACGGGCTGGAAATGCTTCAGAAGGCCCGTGAAACCAGCAAAGGGACTCAGTTTGTGATGATTTCGGCGTACGGTAACGTTGAAAATGCGGTCGAAGCCACCAAAAGTGGTGCGTTCGACTTCGTAACGAAACCACCTGACCTGAATCGCCTACTCATCACGATCCGCAACGCCATCGAGCGGGCTAAGCTGGAGCAGGAAACCAAAACGCTTAAGAAGCGCATCTACAAGCTCAACGAGATTGTGGGTGAGTCGGACCCGATCCGCCGAGTGAAGGAAACCATCAATCGGGTGGCGGCCACCGAAGCGCGTGTTCTAATCACGGGGCCAAACGGGTCGGGTAAAGAAATGGTTGCCAAGCAGATTCACGAAAAAGGTAGTCGATCGGCTATGACGCTGGTGGAAGTCAACTGCGCGGCCATTCCCAGCGAACTGATCGAGAGTGAATTGTTTGGCCACGAAAAAGGGGCCTTCACCGGTGCTGCGGCCCGGCGCGTGGGTAAGTTCGAGCAGGCGGATGGCGGCACGCTGTTTCTCGACGAAATCGGGGACATGAGCCTGTCGGCGCAGGCTAAAGTGTTGCGGGCCTTACAGGAAAATAAAATTACCCGTGTCGGTGGCGACAAGGAAATAAAAGTCAACGTGCGGGTGATGGCGGCCACAAACAAAGATTTGCGGCAGGAAATCGCTAACGGAAACTTCCGCGAGGATTTATTCCACCGGCTGAGTGTCATCGTGATTCACGTGCCACCCCTCGCCAACCGCCGTACCGACATTCCGTTACTGATCGATAAGTTTTTGCAGGATATCGCGACCGAATACGGTGCATCGCCCAAAGACCTGACGGCCGACGCCATGTCGTATCTGCAATCGCTCCCCTGGACGGGTAACGTTCGCGAACTTCGCAACGTAGTCGAGCGGCTCGTGATTATGTGTGGCGACGAAATCAACCTCGAAGACGTCCGCGCTTACGCATAAAGAGCGAAAGAACGAAAGAACGAAAGAGTGAAAGAGCGATTGTCGGCGTTAGCAACTTTCGCTCTTTCACTCTTTCATTCTTTCGCTCTTCAAAGAACCATCAGATTACACCCCCGAATATCTGAATTATCAAACCGGCCGATGACGCGAAAGTCGCCGTCAGAACCGGCATATTGACCGAGGTCCTGCGTTTCGATAAACGAGCAGGAATCGAGATTAGCCAGATCAATCACGTTGATGCCGCCGGTGCGGGTGTAGCCGTCCGGGTATTTGTGGAACGGGTCGTTGATGTCGCGCAGCAGTATCCGCAGCGTCGGACTTGGGCGAAACACACCAGCCCCCGTCGAATACGCCTGCGACAGCAGTTCGGTCATGCCGTATTCCGAGTGAATATGCGGAACGTGCAGCTGACGGGTCAACAGCTGGTGTACCTCATCCCGCAACAATTCTTTCCGTCGTCCTTTCATACCACCCGTTTCCATCACGATCAGATTCGGGTTGTCGCGCAGAAACGAAAGATCTGCGTCTGATTCTGCCCAGTCGAGCAGGCCGAACGTAACGCCGATCAGCAGCACGCGTGGCTTATCGGGCTGGGTGCTCAGGTGCCTAAGCCGGGCGGTCAACTCGTCATGATCGTTCAGGAAAAAACCCGACAATGGATGCGCCGAGCGATCCATAAATTGGCGAACCATATACACCAGCGACGAGTTATTTCGTTCAAGATACGACGGTAACAGGGCCAGAATCGCCAGGTTGTCGAGTGGGCCGTACGTTTGCTCGAAGATACGGATACTAACGGCGTCGTACAGCGATGGATCGGCCACGTAATGCTGGCTGGTCTGTTCGCCAGTCGTCCCGCTACTCGCAAAGGTCAGCAGCGATTCGGTTGGTGGTTCAGCGGAGCCTTCATTCGACAATACCAACTGGGTTTTGAAGAAACCAATCGGCATGAACGGAATCTGACGTAGATTGGTAACCGAGTCAGCCCGGACGTTTAGCAGGTCGAGGAAGCGACCGTAGACGGGGTTGGTAGTAGCCTGATAGCGAAACACATCCAGGGCCAGCGGTTCAAACGACTGAGCGTCGACGTGCAGAAGACGCGAACGGAGCGCCTGCCGCCGGCCTGCTGTTTCGGTAGAAAGCGGAAGAGGAAACGACAAAATAACGAATACGTTTTATAGCAACACGAGTACAACAGTATGCGCCGGAAACAAATTCAACCGTACGTGCTCACGATTGGCATCGCTTTGCTGATGATGGGCTGTTTCAACGAACCCAATTATTCCAACACGCCCGCTATCGACTTTCGCAGTATTTTCCCGTACGAGATAGCGGCTGGATCGGGTGTTGGCCAGTCACGGCGCGATTCGGTAGTGGTTACGGTTGGCTTCAAAGATGGCGACGGTGATCTGGGGATTTCGCTGCCCGTTTCGAAAGCCGATTCGGCGCTGTACAGTGGTAACGGTGGCTGGGGTAACTATCGAATCCGTACGTTCCGGCTGGTGCGGGGGCAGTACCAGGAGGTTGTCATTCCCGTCAACACAACTCTGTATTTCCCTGATCTGGCGCGTAATAAGCCGAAAGGGCCTATCGAAGGCACACTTGATTTCAGCACCATTTTCCAGTACGGTACCAGCTACCAGCTTTTCCCGGTCAAGTTCCAGATTCAGATTCGCGACCGTGCGCTGAACGTCAGTAACACCATCGAAACGGACACGATTTCCGTGCCATTTCCCCGAAATTAGTATCGGTTTACGGTTTCGGTGCGCCAGCGATTACGCGTCAGCCGCCGAAAACTGTAAACCGTAAACCGTCATCCGTTCAGGACGACGCGGAACGTGGTGCCTTTACCGACCTCCGAACTCTTGACGTACAGTCGGCCGCTGTGGTATTCTTCGACAATGCGCTTGGCCAGGGTAAGCCCCAGTCCCCAGCCGCGCTTTTTGGTGCTGAAACCGGGGTTGAACACCTTCTGCATGTTGGCTTTTGAGATGCCTTTACCCGTGTCGGTGATGTCGATGGCGATGCGTTGGTTGGGTAGCTGCTGCATACTCAGCCGTAGTTCGCCCACCCCCTTCATGGCGTCGACGGCGTTTTTACAAACGTTCTCGATGACCCATTCAAACAGCAACCGGTTGATCTGCACCGTTTTCTCTGTTGGTATCTGACTCGACAGACTCATCTTTACTTTCGTCGAAATACGCTTGGCCAGGTAATCCGTCAATTGACTGACGACATCGTTGATATTTTCGTCTTTCAGCGTCGGGATAGAGCCAATACTGGAGAAGCGGGCCGTGATTGTCTCCAGCCGTTTGACGTCTTTTTCGATTTCTTCGGTGATCGACTCATCATACTGCGCCGGGTCGGAGCGGAAAAACTCAACCCACGCCATCAGCGACGATAAGGGAGTGCCCAACTGGTGAGCCGTTTCTTTCGCCAGGCCAACCCACACCCGGTTTTGTTCGGCCCGGCGCGATGAACTGAACGCCAGATAGGCCAGCAGGCCCAGGGCCAGCAGAATCGTCAGCAGGGCATACGGGAAATAAGTGAGCTGCCGCAGCAGGAGGGAGTTGTCGTAGTAAACCAGGCCCCGTTCGCCGGTACCCATCTCGACCACTACCGGGCTGTGCCGCTCGCGCATGTCGGCTATAATGCTTCGGAGTTCCCGTTGTGTTTCTTCGGCGCTCAGGCCAGCGGTCAACGTGATGTTGTTGGGCTTGGAAATGTCGTTGTTCGGGTCGACGTAAATAGCCGGGATCGTACTATTGGCTTCCAGAATCTCACTCGTCACAAACGTCAGGTCACCGGAGTTGGTGTGGCTGGGATCGACCAGGTACGCGATACTCTTGGCGTAGAGTTGTACGTACTGCTCTTCGCGCGATTCCAGCCGCTCGATCAGCCGGTTGGTGTACAGCAGCGACCCCGTACCGACCAGCAGCAGATTGACCGCGACGATGATTTTAAGAACGTTGTTCTGATTATAAATGTCAAACGACTTCAGCATACGCTTACTGGGTGGAACGACCGGTTGAGTAGCAGACCGTTCACTAAAAACCACTAGCTGGTTTGTTACAAACTTACGGATAGTCGGCGACTAAGCCCATGCCGCCTGACGAGACTCTGATAGACGAAGAACGACGAAACCGGTGTAAATGATGCGCGTACCGAACGTCTGATTAGGCCATGCTGTTATGATTATGAATAGGATTCTGTTTAGATAACGCCGGTTAGTTTGGACGAATTCTAAATAGTTGATACCCGTCGACAGGCAGTTATTATGTCCGGTATTTGTGGCGTAATTTTGTATTGGCCGATGGCCATTTAGCGAGTTCTGTTACCATGTTAAATACCTTCCGCTCCATTAGTCTGTCGTACAAAACGGCACCGCTTCAGGTACGCGACCTAATTGCACTGAACGAAGAGGAAGCCAGGCGGTTCATGCTTCGGCTGCGGGATTTCTTTGCCCTCACCGATCTGCTGGTTATCTCGACCTGCAACCGGACGGAGGTGTACTACGCCTTCGACCCGGCCAGTACGGAAACCGACATCAGCACCGAAATTACCCGGCTGCTGCTGATCGAAAAAGGACTGACCGACACGGCTGCTTACCTGCCTTACTTCGACGTCTTCAGTACCCACGAAACCGCCGTTCGGCACCTGTTTGAAGTATGTACCGGCCTGCATTCGCAGGTAGTAGGCGATATGCAGATTCCCAACCAGGTGAAGCAGTCGTACCAATGGTCTGCTGATCTGGATATGGCCGGTCCGTTTTTGCACCGGCTGATGCACACGATCTTTTTCACCAACAAGCGGGTAGCGCAGGAGACGTCGTTCCGCGATGGGGCCGCGTCGGTATCGTATGCCGCTGTTGAACTGATCGATGAACTGATGAGCGTTCAGGTAACGCCCAACATTCTGATCGTTGGTTTGGGCGAGATTGGCACCGATGTATTCCGCAATCTCGACGCCCGTAAGCTGGGTAACCTGACACTCATCAACCGTACCCGCTCGAAAGCCGAAGCGCTCGCCGAAGGTACCGAATACCGGGTTGCCGACTGGTCTGACCTGACGAGTGAGATTCAGCGGGCCGACGTTATCATTTCGTCCGTGCAGCGCGATGAACCGCTCATTACGCTCCAGTTGCTGAAGGATCTGAACGTACTGACGTACAAATATTTCGTTGACCTGTCGGTACCACGCAGCGTCGATGCCGCTGTCGAGCAGATTCCGGGTGTACTGGTCTACAACATCGACCACATTCAGAGCCGGGCCGATGAAGCGCTCAACCGGCGGCTGGCAGCTGTTCCGCAGGTCGAAACTATTATTTCGCAGGCTGTAGCCGAGTTCGGTGACTGGTCGAAGGAAATGATGGTGTCGCCGACGATCAATAAATTGAAGAATGCGCTGGAGCAGATTCGTCGCGACGAGATAGCCCGGCATATCAAGCACCTGACGCCCGACGAGTCGGAGAAGATCGACCGAATCACGAAGGGCATCATGCAGAAAATCATCAAACTGCCTGTATTACAGCTGAAGGCGGCCTGTAAGCGGGGTGAAGCCGAAACGCTGATCGACGTTCTGAACGATCTGTTCGATCTGGAGAATCAGACGGCAGAAGAGCCAAAACGGTTTTTCTGACGGACTGCCGTAACCACCACAACGTAAAGCCCGAACCTGTCGACAGGTTCGGGCTTTACGTTGTGGCCTACACCGGACTATGTAAAAATACGTCGAGGATGTTTACTGGTCGGCCTGTTACTTTTCGTTAGAATACTATTCAGAAGAACAACCCACGCATTGGTCGGCGATAGACTGATTTTGTACGTACCATGTCTCGTTTCATAAATGCCCTGATTCGATTAGCCCTGCTGTTGCTGGTTGTTATCGGTCTGATTGCCGCCTGGGAACAGATTCGGGGTTATGACCTGATGGGCCGGTTCCGGCGCGACGGTCAGACTACTCAGCGCATCGTGCTGAAAGAAGTGACGGCGCTGGGTCGGCTCGAACTGGTCAAATACACGTTTAAGGATATTGTCGAACATGAGCAGGTCAACGCGTTACTGCCCAACGCCAACGCCGTACTGATTGTCGAGGGTGAAGCAACCGGCTGTATCGACCTGACCCGTGTTCGGGCGGAAGACGTAGAGAGTACGACCGACTCCATCACGATCCGGTTGCCCCAGCCGGAACTATGCGGCTGGAAAATCAACCATGACCAATCAAGAGTATACGATACGCACTTTGCTTTTCTGGATGAGTCACAGCTGGTCAGCGACGCGTACCGGCAGGCCGAGCGACAGATTAAACAATCGGCATTAACTGGTGGTATTCTCAACCAGACCCGTCAGAACGCGGACCGGATGTTGCGCCCATTGCTGGCGCGTATATCAGGCAAAAAAGTGGATCTGCGGTTTGATTAGGGGATACTGAATCCGACTGTATAGTGATTTCGTATACCAATTGACCCGATTACTTATCTCGCCCATGAATGCTAATCCTACTACTGTTTCGACGGGGAGCCTGCTGGTCGCCGAGCCATTTCTGGGCGACGGCAATTTTGACCGTAGTGTCGTGCTGATTTGCGAATACAGCCCGGCCGGTTCGTTTGGTTTGATTATGAATCAGGCTACCGATCTGCAACTAAGCGATGTCTTGGACGATGTTTATGCCGACCTCCCGCTGTTTGTTGGCGGACCGGTTCAGCAAAATACGCTGCATTTTATCCACCGTCGTCCCGATCTGATCGACGGAGCCATTCAGGTTGACCAGGGGCTGTACTGGAGTGGTGATTTTGAGCAGGTTAAGCAGGCCGTCAACATAGGAACGCTGACGGAGCAGGATATTCGGTTTTTTCTCGGTTACTCGGGCTGGGACGGTGGACAGCTGGCCAATGAAATCGAGCACAAGTCGTGGATTATTACCCGCGCCAGCGCCGATTTTCTGTTCGATACACCCGTACTTGATTTCTGGCGCGATGTGCTGAAACAAATGGGTGGCATGTACCAGACGATTGCGCATTACCCTACCGACCCCAGTCTTAATTAGCCCGTAATCGGTGGGGGGTCGACTGGTTGAAACAACCATGTTAACGTTTTTTAAGCCAATTTTACGGGCTGAACGCGCGTTATCGGGAATAACTGCGTCTCTGAATCATCCCGTATGCATACATCTCGACTTCTTGTAGTTGCCCTTCTGTTCGCCATTGCCACCCCGTTTGCTGCCCATGCGCAGAGCAACAAGCTGTACGGCGGTCACTTTGGGTTGAAATTGGGTGCCAACCTCAACCGCATCACTATTTCCGGTACGACTCAAAACATACCCAAGCAGCGACTCGATCTGGTGCTGGGTGGTATGTACCGCTACCGTATCAATAAATTCGTTGCGCAGCCGGAGCTGTTGCTGTCGCTGAAAGGCGCTAATTTTCAAACCGAAGTAGCGGGCGGTAACCGGGCGACAACTAAAATTTCGTATCCCTACCTGAGTGTTCCGCTGCTGGTGGGCTACATTCCCACCGAGGGGCTGACGATTCAGGCCGGGCCAGAACTTAGCTATGCGATTACGGGCGGACAGTCGGGCGGACCGGGTGCCACGACCGATGTCGGGGCGGTGCTGGGTATTCACTACGACTTCCTGGATATGCTGGACAAGTTCAGTCTGAACCTGCGCTACATCTACGGGTTCAACAACGTGTCGACTGAAGCCGGTGCGAGTTATTACAACCGGGTATTTCAGGTGGCTATCGTGTACAACCTGTTTCCGAAGAAAAAGAAGTAAAGTTTACGGTACACTGTTTACGGTGGATATATGTATCCCAGACCGGTCCGCCGGCGCGGGTCCACCTATGGTGCCCGTCAGGACAATTGGACCTGGAGACACCTTTTTGGTCGCTATCGCGTCTACCAGACGTGGACCCAGGCCGGCGGACCGGTCTGGGCTACACAACCACCGTAAACCGAAAACAGTAAACCATATACCGAGAACCGGCTATGCTCTCTGATTTTGGTGCCATACTGCTGTTTATCGTAGCCGCCTTCGCATTTATTGCGGTGGTGCTGTTTGGTGCCCGATTACTGCGGCCTAGTCGCCCCAACGTCGAGAAGAACAGCACGTATGAATCGGGGGAGGAGCCCGTGGGTAACGCCAATGTGCAGTTCAATATCCGCTTCTACGTCGTTGCGCTGGTGTTTGTCCTGTTTGACGTCGAACTGGTGTTTCTTTTCCCATGGGCCACGGTGTTTGGGCAGGCCCGGCTGATCGAAGCGACGGGCGGACGCTGGGGCTGGTTCGCCCTGACTGAAATGGTGCTATTCGTTTTGGTACTGGCGCTGGGCCTGGCGTACGTCTGGGCGAAAGGTTACCTGGATTGGGTGAAGCCGCAGCCAAAACTCCCCACTGTGGAAACTAAGGTGCCGGTCGACTTGTATAAACAAGTGAACGAACGATTTGCAAAGAGCGAAAGAGCGAAAGAATGAAAGAGCGTTTGCCTGCGACAGCAACCTTTCACTCTTTCACTCTTTCACTCTTTCACTCTTTCACTCTTTAAACATGGAAAAGACCGGCGATACAGGGGTTATTCTGCTCCGCTCTGAAGAACTGCTCAACTGGTCGCGGGAAAAATCATTGTGGCCGTTGACGTTCGGACTGGCCTGTTGTGCCATTGAGATGATGGGGGCCATGTCGTCCAACTATGACCTCGAACGATTCGGTATTTTTCCCCGCCCTTCCCCCCGGCAGGCCGATATCATGATCGTATCAGGCACGGTGACGTACAAAATGGCGGACCGCATCCGACGGCTGTACGAGCAGATGGCCGAACCCCGCTACGTAATCTCGATGGGCTCATGCTCCAACTGCGGTGGACCTTACTGGCAGCATGGTTACCACGTCGTGAAAGGCGTCGACCGGATTATTCCGGTGGATGTATACGTGCCGGGGTGCCCACCGCGCCCCGAAGCCCTGATCGATGGTTTTCTAAAACTACAGGAGAAAATCCGCACCGAGCACCCGTTGCTGGGCAACAAAGAAATCGTACTTTCGGACGACAAACCAGCCGAATCTGACGCTTTCCCGCCCCGCGCTTAATGAAGCACCTCGCCCTTGCCTTTCGACAAACAATGGCATCGCTGCCGATGGTTGGGCTGGTCTATGCCCTGACGCTGGGGTTGGCCCTGTTGGTTGCGTTGCCCATGTACAGCACGCTGACAAGCGAAGATCAGGATTCGCTGGCCTTTCTGAATCTGCTGCACGGTTTCGATTACACCGTCGTCACTGACTTTATGAAGCGCAGTGGTCCGGCCGTGAAAGCCGTTTTTGGCATGGTGCGCTGGCTGAATCTGACTTATCTGCTGCTGACAATCTTCCTGACGGGCGGTATTCTCCTGCGCTTCGCCCAACTGACCAGTTTGCAGGGTCGCCCGGTGGGGGTAGGTAGCCGCTTTCGCGCGGGATTATTCTGGGAAGGGTGCAGTCAATACGTGGGGCGAATGCTGCGGCTGTTCGGTGTCACACTGCTGTTCGTGCTCGTTACAGGCATTATCTGGCTTATCATGGGTATTCTGATCGGTAGTGCCGTCAGTAGTGAGCACAGTGAACGTGACGTTTTCGGCGTCAGTATGGTTTTCTTTGGGCTGTTCGCCTTCACAACCACGCTGTTGCTGTGCATAGGCGACTTCGCGAAAGTGCTGCTCTTCCGCGCTGATGCTCAGGGTGCCTTCCGTGCCTTTGGGCAGGCCGGGCGGCTTGTGCTGCGTAATCCGGTGAAAACGTACGGTCCGTACCTGGTTTTTGTCCTGATCGGAACGGGTTGCTTTGCGCTGTATTTCCTGCTGGAAAACCTGCTGGCGGTCGATGGCTGGCTGATGATCGCTTTGCTGTTCATTAGTCAGCAGGTGCTCATCGCCGTACGGGTCGGGCTGAAAATAGGGTGGCTTGGCATGGCTTATAGTATCGCAGAGACATTCCCCCGCCCTGTTGTCCAGGTGGCAGGGCCGCAACCGATTCAACAGCCTATCAGCGATCAGCCCGACGAACGTTAGGTAAGTTACTCCTGCCTCACCGGAAGCGTATTGAGCGGCTGCCGTAAGTAGGGGTAACGCGTCTTTTTTCTGCCAGCCGGAATTCGCCGGGGCACGACGGGGTTTTGTATATTTACCTGACGCACTGCCCGCACCCAACTTGTGGAAAACGCCGATTATTCGCTCTTCTCAACGCTCGACACCGACGAAGTTACCGTCTTCGCCGACCTTATTCTGCCCATTCCCGTTCCTAGGTTGTTCACATACCGCGTTCCGCGTGGTATGACTGATCTGCTCCGCATCGGGGCCCGGGTCATTGTACCGTTCGGCAAGAAAAACAGCCGTGTCCTGACCGCTATCGTTGCCAAACTGCACAACTCGCCCCCGACCGCGTATCAGGCCCGCTATATCAGTGAAGTGCTCGATGAATACCCGCTCGTGACGGGTTATCAGCTCGAACTGTTCCGGTGGATGGCCGAGTATTATATGTGTACGATTGGCGAGGTAATGAACATTGCTCTGCCGTCGGGACTGAAGATTTCGAGTCAGTCGAAGGTGCAGTACAACCCCGATTTCGACTACCCCGAACTGCTCACCGAGTTTGAAGCGGTACTGCTTGTCGAACTCAAAAAACAGGCCGCTCTTTCCTACGACGAACTGGGTCGGTTGGCGGGTGAAGGCACCAACGTACCGGCCCTGATTAAGTCGCTGGTGGGCAAGCAGGCGGTGATCGTGTTTGAGGAAGTCAAGGAGAAGTACATTCCGAAAATGGTGCGCAAGATCCGGCTGCACCGTAACTACGAAGAACGCGAACAGCTATTGGTGCTGCTGCAACGGCTCGAAAAACTGCCCAAACAGCAGGAAGTAGTGATGCGCTACCTGAGCCACGTGCCGCTACAGCGCAACCCCGACCTGAACCAGAAAGGACTTGATAAAACAATCCTGAATCAGGACGACGAACTGTCGCAGTCATCACTGACGACGCTCATCAAGAATCAGGTGTTCGAGACGTTCGAGGTCATTCAGCCGCGCTTTGCCGACGATCACACGCCACAGGTAGAAATCCGGCTGACCGATCATCAGCAGCGGGCGTCGGATTCGATTATGGCGCAGTTCGAGAGCCAGAATGTTGTATTGCTGCACGGCATTACGGGCAGTGGTAAAACGGAGGTGTACATCAGCCTGATTCAGCAGGCCCTCGCCGGTGGGTCGCAGGTGCTGTATCTGCTGCCCGAAATCGCCCTGACCACACAGATCGTCGTGCGGTTGCAGCGCGTGTTTGGCGACAAAATGGGTATTTATCACTCCAAATTTTCAGACAATGAACGTGTCGAAGTCTGGAAAGGCGTCGTGTCGGGGCGGTATCAGTTCGTAGTTGGTGTGCGGTCGTCGGTGTTCCTGCCGTTCGACAACCTGGGGCTGGTCATCGTCGATGAAGAGCATGAAACCTCCTACAAGCAGCACGACCCCGCCCCGCGCTACCACGCCCGCGACGTAGCGATCATGCTGGCCCACTGGCAGCAGGCCAAAGTACTGCTTGGCTCAGCTACCCCCGCGCTCGAAACCTACTACCAGGCCCGGCAGGGGCGCTACGGACTGGTCGAGCTGTTTAACCGCTTCGGCAATGCGACGCTGCCCGACATCCGGCTGGTCGACACCAAGCGCGAGAAGAACCAGAAAACGATGAAGCAGGAGTTTTCGTCGGTACTGCTGGAGTCGCTGGGGGCCAATATGGATCGCAAGGAGCAGAGCATTCTGTTTCAGAATCGGCGCGGCTACTCGCCTTACATGCAGTGTGAAGACTGCGACTGGACGGCCGAATGCGACAACTGCGCCGTCAGCCTGACATACCACCAACGCGACGCCGAACTACGCTGCCACTACTGCGGGCACAAGGAGCAGGTGCCGCGCACCTGCCCGGCCTGCGGCTCTACGAAGGTAAAAACGATTGGCTTCGGTACGGAGAAGCTGGAAGATCAGCTCCAGATTTTCTTCCCCGACTCGAAGATTCTGCGGATGGACCTCGACACCACCCGCGCCAAAAACGCGTATCAGCAGATCATTCAGGAGTTTGAAACGGGTGAAATCGACATACTGGTCGGCACGCAGATGATTACCAAAGGGCTCGACTTCGACAACGTCAGTCTGGTCGGTATTTTCGACGCCGACCGGTTGATTCGCTTTCCCGATTTCCGGGCCACCGAACGGTCGTTTCAGATGCTCACGCAGGTCAGCGGTCGGGCCGGACGACGGGCGGGGCGGCAGGGTACGGTGCTGATTCAGACGGCCAATCCGCAACAGTCGATTTTGCAGAAAATCATCCAGAACGATTACATCGGCCTGTACGACGAAGAGATTCAGGAGCGGCAGAATTTCAATTACCCGCCATTCTGTCGTCTGATAAAACTAACGGTCCGGCATACCGACAAACGCATCAGTCAGCAGGCGGCCGAACGACTCGCGGCCGAACTCACCGACGCCCTTGGCAGCAGCCGCGTACTCGGCCCGGAAGAGCCCCTGATCGAGCGTATCCGTAATCAGTTTCTGTTCGATATTCTTATCAAACTCGAACGCGATAAAGTCAATGTGAAAGCCGTGAAAGCCTACATTCAGGAACGTATCAACGACATTCTGACTGACAAAGGCCTGCGGCAGGTCAGCATCGTGGCGGACGTGGATTGTTTGTGATAGGAAGTTATTGGCTCAAACAGCATCCTTGCTGTTTGCTTTCTTCTCAGTAGCTAACAAACAGCAAGGATGCTGTTTGAGCCAAACTACAGCCCCGCGATCAGCGGCCGACCGGCCAGCGCTTCGAGCATCAGCCAGCTAACGGCTCCGACGTATACCAGCGCGAACAAAACCGTCTGAAACGGTCGACGCGCGACGTAATAGCCAAACAGCGGGATTAGTTGCAGGGCGTGCATGCCAAAGAAATGGGCAATGCGCAGGTCGCCGTGCTGCGTACTCCAGTTGATGCCCGGCAGGCCCGGCCCACCGTCGGGCGCGCCTACCGTATGCGCCAGCCGGGCGGCCATTAGTCCCCCCTCGAACGCAAAAACGACAAAAATCAGAATACCCAGCCGGATACTCCACAGGTAGGTACTGCTCAAATCACCGGGTCGGCGGAGCAGGAATAGTATGCCGATGTACAGCGTCCACAGCGTAGCGATGGTGATGGCAATACCCATCAGCGCAAACAGGATACCACCCGAAGCTGATTTTACGTTGAAGTGCGACAACTGCCCCAGACCGGCCTGCACCACGACTACCGTCAGCTCGAACACCAGAATCATCGTAATCGCCCACGAATAAATCCGCACGCTTTTTTGCTGCGTCAGGTAGCCCGTCAGCCAGCCCATCGTCCAGACGAAGATGCCGGTCGACAGGAAGAATTTGATGGGCTTGATAAATGCGTTGATACCCAGCACCTGCGTACTTGTCAAGAGCGCCAGCCCGGCGCAGACAACGGCGCTGACGAAACAGATCCAGCCAAACCCCGATAGGATGGGGTTGCGTTGTCTGAGCATTGTAAAAAATGAGTTCATCGGTCGAACAGCTAGTGAGTCAGGTCAACGCACGCGTGCGGACGGTACGAATCAGCCAGTAGAGCAGCAGCCCGACCGGCCCCAGCATGAAGCAGAAAAACAGCGGTACGATAATCAGCCAGTGGGGTATCTGCCGGTCCTGTGCGTCGCGCAGCACCACCGATCCCGCCACCAGATCGAACGCCAGATAATGCACCCATCCGGCCAGCATGACCCCGTCGCCCCCGTTGGCAAACAGCGATTTTACCCCCGCCAATGACCCGAACGAACCAAAATCGACCGGCCCGCCCCGAAACAGATAAGTGACGTAGATAATGGCCAGACAGACCGGAATCAGGTACGAATTCATCAGCCAGCGCGTCGCCGACCAGCGTGGAGCCACCACCATCAGCAGCCACTGCGGCAGCACGAGCGCATTCGCCAATTGAAAAACCGTTTCGGGAGACATAGATTCTTTTTCAACACAGAGGCATGGAGAACACGAAGAAAAGGTACTCAAAATCTGTGTTCTCCGTGCCTCTGTGTTGAAAAATGTCACTCTGCTTTCGCCTGCCCCAGTACGCGCAGCAGGTTGCCGCCCCAGATTTTGGCGATGTCGGCTTCAGAATACTTCCGGCGTACCAGCTCGGCCGTCAGGTTTTCGATCTGACTGACATCTTCCAGCCCGTTGACGCCACCGCCCCCGTCGAAGTCCGAGCCGATACCGACATGGTCGATACCCACCAGTTTCACGATATGGTCGATATGATTGGCAATGTCCGACAGGCTGGCCCGTTCAGGGGCGAATACCTTCGCCAGCGAATCGCTTTCGACCTGTAGCCGGGCTTCCATCTCCGGCGTCATCACCTTCCCGACCCGCGCCATGCGCACTTTCGTCTTGGCCGCCCGGAACGCATCCGACGGCTTTTTCAGGTAATCGCTCACGAAATTAACCTGCACCACGCCCCCCTTTTTAGCAATCGCCCGGATCATGTCGTCGGTCATGTTGCGGGGGAAATCGCACAGAGCGCGGCAGTTGGAGTGCGACGCAATAACGGGGGCTTTTGATAAAGCCAGCGCATCATAAAACGTACTGTCGGCCACGTGCGATACGTCGATCAGCATACCCAGCCGGTTCATTTCCGGTACGACCTGCTTGCCAAAATCGCTCAGTCCGCCGTAGATCGGTCCGTCGGGATCGGTCGATGAGTCACCGATCAGGTTGTTGGCAAAGTGCGTCAGGGTCATGTACCGGCAACCGAGGTCGTAGTACGTCTTTAGCATCGCCAGATCGCTCCCGACCGGGTATCCGTTTTCCATCCCGATAAATACCGCCCGTTTACCCGCTTTCTGAATCCGATAGGCATCAGCCGGTGTGGTCGCCAGCTCCGCCAAATTCGGATATTTTTTCAGTGCCTGATGGATCAGGTCGAACTGGTTGAGCGCATTGCGTTTGGCTTCGGCATGGCCTTCGGGCGTGCGCGGCCCCTGTGAGGTATAAACCGCAAAAAACATCGCATCCATACCCCCCTGTTTCATCCGGGGAAAATCGATCTGTGAATTGTCGTGCTTTGTATCGTGCGCGGCCCCCACATCGAATCCTGGCTTCTGCATGTTTATCGGCGCATCGGCATGGGTATCGAGCGTCAGTATACGCTGATGTAGTTTTTGAACGGCCGCGCTGGGATTAATGGTCGTCTGCGCGTAAGCGACAGACCCCAGCAACAACGTGGGTAAAACAAAGCGGAGCATAGCCATCAGGTTGTATGTAGAAAGGGGTTAGCACCGAAACTACGCACCGCCCCCCGCAATCGCAAACTTTCGCACCCCACGTGCTGTTGCAGACCAAAGAGCGAAAGAGCGAAAGAGTGAAAGAGCGGTTTCCAGTGGAAACTAATTTTTCAACGCTCTTTCACTCTTTCACTCTTTCGCTCTTTACAAATGCCCGTCGTCCCGTACAAAGACAAAGACACCTCCAAGCGCGATCAGGTTGCGGAGATGTTCGATAGTATTTCGCCCAAATACGACCTGCTCAACCACGTGTTGAGTGGTGGCATCGATATTCTCTGGCGCAAGCGGGCCATCCGCGAACTGCGCAGGGCGTTGGCTCCGAACGCGCCCAAACGTATTCTCGATATTGCCACCGGCACCGGCGATTTCGCGCTCGAAGCACTGGTGTTGAAGCCGGAAAAAATTGTTGGCATGGATATTTCGGAAGGCATGCTGACGGTTGGCCGGGAGAAGATGAAGAAGCGTGGTGTCGACAATGTGATCGAAATGCGGTCGGGCGATTCAGAAGGTTTGCCGTTGCCAGACAATGATTTCGATGCTGTCATCGTTGCCTTTGGTGTGCGCAACTTCGAGAATCTGCTCAAAGGGTTGACCGATATGTACCGCGTGACTCGCCCCGGCGGGGTGTGCGTGGTGCTGGAATTCTCGAACCCGCGCCAGTTTCCGTTTAAACAGCTATACGGTTTTTACTCCCGGACGATCCTGCCGCTGATCGGTCGCGTAGTCAGCAAAGATGCGTCGGCTTACACGTACCTGCCCGAATCGGTGCAGGCGTTCCCCGACGGTCCAGACTTTCTGCGCATTTACGAAGCGGCTGGCTTTACAACTACTAAATGGATACCGCTTACCTTCGGCGTTGCGTCAATATACATCGGTCACAAACAGGCCTGAGCCGCTTCCGGCACCTGCTCACATATATGGGCCTGTGTCTGCTGCTCTGCGCTAGTCTGACGGCACAGGCGCAGGGTTCGTACAAATACGTCGTCAAGCACCTGGAACACTACGACGATAAGGAAATCCATTACGGCTTCTTCTTCGCCATGCCTGTCAGCCGGTTCAGCGTGGGTCACAGCCCGGCGTTTCTAACGGCCGACTCCGCCTACCGGATTCAGTCGCCGAACCGGCCCAACTTTCGGGTAGGTTTCGTGGTCAACGCCTTTCTGAACGACCGGTTTGATCTGCGTACCACACCCTCGGTAACGCTGATGAGCCGTGAGGTACAATATGACTATCCGAATAGTGCCTCACGCACAGAAGTCCGTGAATCGACCTGGCTCGATTTTCCAGTATTACTGAAGTACAAATCGGAACGGCGCAATAACTCACGTATGTACTTTCTGGCGGGGGGCGCCTTCAGCGTCGAAACAAACGTACGGCGCAACGAACAGCAGGGTACGAGTCGGCTCAGTACCGGTACGATGGATCTGGCGGTTGAATATGGTATCGGCTTCGAGCAGTTTTTTGAGTTTTTCAAGTTTGCCCCCGAACTCCGCTTCTCCCACGGCCTGATCAATCTCTACCGACCTACCGCCAACGCGGCCGGTGTAGGTATAAACCGCCTGACGACGCACAGTGTAACGCTCTATCTGAATTTTGAGTAGGCCAACGTTGGCTGATTCTGAGTGGCTTGCAAAAAAGTCTGTTTTTTTTTCAGCCTAACATTTGCAAAACCCGCCTGGACCCGGCTATATTTGCACTCCCAAACGACAACAACGCAAGGGAAAGCAAAAGGGAGTTTAGCTCAGCTGGTTCAGAGCATCTGCCTTACAAGCAGAGGGTCGGCGGTTCGAACCCGTCAACTCCCACCACTGAAAATCAAGCACTTAGCATCATACGCTAAGTGCTTTTTTGTTGTCGGTTTAAACCCTGGTTTAAACAAAATGAGAACGACTTCGGCAGGACGGCCGTCTGACTGTATTACACCTATGCACCCTAGTCTGTTTTGGTAGTTCCGGTCGACAAGCTGCACTCGACAGATAGGCAGGCTTTTAGATTCCCATCTTGGGCTCCAGTCAACAGGATAAAGGCCCCGATTTGACAAGTGTACGTCCCAGTTATTGAGATATCGGCTGACATAGGATACACTCAGGTTACTTAATCCAACTAATAAAGAGTGTAAAGGTGGGCAAGCTACGTCTACTCAATCAAGTGAGTAACGAATAAGTGGAGCTGCTACATTCGGGAAAACAAATCCATCCAACTCGCCAAATAAGCCCAGTGCCCGTCAGCCAGGGGCAAATAGGTAATATCGCCAACCCACGCCTGATTCGGGGCAGTGGGTTTACCAAACTCGATTAAACGGTTGGGGCAAGGTATTAAACCATGCCTGGAGTTAGTCGTTTTGGGCACGAAACTACGGGACGGTCGGCCGCTGCCGCTGAATGGCTCGGCAGTCCTGCTCGTGCATTAAACGACGAACCCGATGTCGACCAGCCTTTACGCCCTGTTCTTTCAGCACTTCCAGCACGCGACGGCTGCCATAGCGTCGGGAGTTTTCCCACACGGGCGGCCCCGCAGAAAATCTTGTCGATGGCTGTGGTCATGTCTAGATCGCTATCTGACGGAGTGAACGTTGTTCAATTACGATATGTGTAATATGCAGTCTTATTGACATTCAGCACTTTATAGAGTATTCGTATTGGAAAACTGGTTTCTTCAACCTGAATAAACTGGTAAGTCAGCGTCAGGTTTGTCGCGGTTCCCCGCCGGGACTGAAAATGGCCACAGCTTTTTTTAGGATCTCGCGCCGGGCGACGGTCGCTCCATCTCGCTTTGCCGCAGTTGCTTACGTAAGCTATCGACTTCTTGTAGAAGACTTTGATCGGTTTTCTTTTCCCCGCTCCGGCGGCCCGGCTTTGTCACTGGTCTTTCGCCAGGCGTGAATCAGGCTATCGCTAATACCCATCTTACGGGCTACGGCCATTATGGGTTCACCATTGGCAACTAGGCGCAGTACGTCGGCCCGCACGGGCGGCCCCGTTAAACTCGGCGATATACTTTCGTTTTGGTTGTTGGGATTGGTTCATGGTACACGAAGTTAACTAAGTTTCGTGTCCGGATATTTAGGACCATATCACTACTTTGGCGTATCTCAAGAAGCCTTCAATCGACCCTATAAACTGAAGGTGCCCGCCAACAGCCACTTAAAAAATGCCAGCGTCATGAATACCCGCAAAGATCTACAACTGGCTTAGTGTTGATCTTAGAACGGTATCTGTGTCAATTCGACTCTTTACTTGTCCAAGTAGCACTTTACTGCCTAAATCACTACATTTTATCTTTAATAAATGTAAACTCAATCAGTCGAATACGACACAGAGTATCACCTCAACGTCTCAACAATCACGCGGCAAAGTCTTTACGCATAGTTCCCGTGTACGGTAACCGTAACTATTTGATTAGTAGGTATGCACAATACCCAGCTTGAGGGCATCCTCGTAGGCTTCTTTCTCGAACTGATACAGGTACGGTGACCGATGGGGACCGATGGCGCGCTGTTCGTCCAGTTTCCTGATGAGTCCTAGGGCAACCAGCTTTTTTGAGAAATTTCGCTGATCAAGCTCTTTCCCTAAAATGGTTTCATACAACCGGTGGATTTCCGGCAATGTGAATTTTTGGGGCAGCAGGTTATACCCAATCGGCTGGTGATAAATCTGTTGCCGAAGCGTCGTCAGCGCCCTGTCAACCACTTCATTCTGATCGAACAGGAGAGGGGGAATCCCATTGACATCACACCATTGGTGGTCACTGGTGAAAAAGTCGCTCGTCACCGTCACCTTTGAGTAGTCGACCAGCGCGAAATAGCCAATCGACAGGGTTCGCTCAAACAGCCAGCTATTCTCAGCCGCGAAGCCATATTTTTCAGATAGCTCCCGGGGATTTCGCTCCTCCAGGCGATACGGCGAATCCCCAAATACGTAGAACTGCTGAAGAAATATGGATGACAAGCCTGTGCGTTCCTGCAATATGCGCTGGGCGGCTTCGCTCAGCGGTTCCGGGCGCTTGATAAACCCACCGGGTAACCCCCAGCCATCATACCCAACCCATTTAAGCAGTAAAATCTTGAGCTGCTGGTCATGATAGCCAAAAATGACCGAGTCGATGCTGAGATGAGCCAGGTATTGCTGATGACCATTTTTAACGAAATCATCTACTTCTTCCCGTGAATCCATAGGTCAAAGATAAAAAAATATTTATTCCGTAAATTTTACTAATTAGAAAAAGCCATTACCTTTATTCCGTAAATAGTACGCTTTTAGACTTTGTTACACTTTTACTTTGAATAGTATAACAGGTCGTGTCGCTTGCAGAAATTACCAAAGCCAAAATTTCACGTTTAAACCAATTCCAACAATGAAAAAGGTAAGCTTATTCCTGTTCGTCTTTATTCTGGGTATTTGCATCAAGGGCTACTCGCAAACAGCTTCGGTTGCGTCGACAGCAACGACAACATCCAGCGACTTTTTCGTCGGCAAATGGGAAATTACGATCGCGGGTACCCCTAGTGGAGACGCTAAAATGGTTACTGATCTGGTCCGCAAAGACGGTAAACTGACCGGAGAACTGAAAGATCCGTCGGGTACCAATCCTGCCATGCCGATCACGAAAGTCGAGGAAGAACCCGGCCAAAAGATCACGATCTATTTCGATACGGCCCAGGCGGGCGAGATCGGCGTTGAGCTGGCTAAAGTGGACGATGACCATCTGAAAGGGCAACTGATGGGTATGTTCGACTCGACAGCGGTGCGGGTTAAAAAGTAAACTGCCAGTAAATAGTAAGCAGGTTAGGCGTCCACCTGACGGGTATTACTCCCCCCCCGGGGGGGGAGTAATACCCGTCAGGTGCCAAGTCGGCTACTCATCATTTATTCGATCAGCTCCATGTATACCTTGTTTCACCAGAAGCCACGACTGATGATGGCTGGTTCAATAGCCCTGCTGATAAGTCTGGGGTTTATCTCGTACCGGCACCTTGATCCTACACCGCCAGAAGTTAATCGCTTCACCAAAGTGGTACTGACTGAGAAACTGAATGAGCCCATGGAAATGGCCTTTCTGCCCGATTCCCGGTTGTTGTGGGTAGAACGAAAAGGAGCCATCAAGCTTATGAATCCCGAAACTCGCGTCATTACCGAGGTGGGTACGATTCCGGTTAGTACGAAATATACGACTAAGGACGGGAAGAAATCGGAAGCTGAAGATGGGCTGCTGGGTATCACCATTGACCCTAATTTTACCAGTAACCATTGGGTGTACCTCTATTACTCACCAGAAGGCCCGGAGGCTAAAAACATTATTGCCCGCTACGAATTGAAGGCTGATAAGCTGATAGACGCTTCTAAAAAGGTCATATTGGAAGTCGCAACCCAGCGTGAGCAGTGCTGCCACACGGGTGGGGGCATGACTTGGGACCGGGAAGGGAACTTGTATCTCTCGACCGGCGATAATACATCCCCCCGCGCCACCGCCTACGCGCCTATTGATGAACGCCCCGAACGGTATCCCTGGGATGCTCAAAAATCATCGGGTAATACGAACGATTTGCGGGGGAAAATCATCCGGATTCATCCCCAGGCTGACGGTTCTTATACCATTCCGGATGGGAATCTGTTCCCGAAAGGCACGGCCAAAACCAGGCCCGAAATTTACACGATGGGCCATCGTAACCCTTGGCGGCTGTCAATCGACTCCCAAACGGGCTTTCTGTACTGGGGCGAGGTTGGACCCGATGCCAGCATTGACTCGACGGGTTGGGGACCCCGCGGGTACGATGAATTTAATCAGGCCCGAAAGGCTGGTAACTTTGGCTGGCCACTGGTGATTGCCGATAACCAGCCTTACGGATCGGTTGACTTTGCCACCAGTAAATCCCGGTTTCAGATTGATCCGGCCAAACCCATTAACACCTCGCCCAATAACACCGGACTCACGGAGCTACCCCCCGCCCAGAAAGCCTTTATCTGGTATCCATATGGATTATCGACCGAGTTCCCACTGCTGGGTAGTTCGGGTCGTAGTGCCACGGGCGGGCCGGTTTTCCGACAGGCGGATTTTGTGGGATCGGCCCGACCCTATCCGGCTTACTACGAGGGCAAATGGTTTATCACCGACTTTATGCGGGGCTGGATCATGGTTGTTTCGATGGATGAACAGGGAAATTATCAGTCGATAGAACGCTTTCTGCCTAATGAAACCGTGGGGAGCGCGATTGATCTGAAATTTGCGCCCAATGGCGATCTATACTTGCTTGAGTACGGAAGTGCCTGGTTTCGCGGGAATGACAACGCTCGTATCGTTCGATTTGAATACAATGCCGGCAATCGCAAACCCATCGTGCAGGCATCAGCCAGTAAGCAGGCGGGAGCCCTGCCTTTTAAGACGCAACTTTTGTCGACGGGTACCAACGATTATGACAACGATCCGCTGAAATATGTCTGGACAGTACGACGCGTGGCGGGTGCGGCCAAAGCGGAGCCAGCCCGTACCTTCCCGCAGGCTAATCCGGGCGTCACGTTTGATAAACCCGGCACCTACCGCGCCACCCTGACCGTTACAGATTCCAAAGGAGCTACGAATAGCCAGTCCGTTGATATCAGGGTAGGCAACGAACCGCCCGCAGTGGATTTGGCGATCACCAAAGGCAACCAATCCTTTTTCTTCCCCAATCAGCCGCTGGCTTATAAGGCTTCGGTTACCGACAAAGAGGACGGTAGTGTGCGGGCGGGAAAAATTACCCCGCAACAGGTGGCCATTACGGCCGATTACCTGCCCGAAGGCTACGACCCCGTTGCGGTAGCGCAGAATCACCGCGATGCCGATGCGTCAGCGCAGTTTGCGACGGCTCAGCGGCTGATCAAAAACAGTGACTGCCTGGCCTGCCATCAACTGGACAAGCGTTCGCTCGGTCCGGGCTTTACCGAAATCGCTCAGAAGTACAAAAGTCAGGAGGGAGCGGTTACGCTGCTGGCTCAGAAGGTCATCAAAGGCGGAAACGGGGTCTGGGGGGATCACTCGATGAGCGCGCACCCAACCCTGTCGGAGGGCAACGCAGCCGAAATGGTGAAATACATTCTCAGCTTTACGGGGGAGGAAGCGGTCGAAAAAAAGGCGGTTAAGTTGCCCCTGTCGGGCGAGTTGACGCCCGCCGTACCGACGGGTGAAAACGGAAAGGGAGGGTACGTTATCCGGGCGGCTTACCGCGATCGGGGCAGTAAAGGGATGTCAGGTTTGGAAACCGAACGGGTGATTATTTTACGAAACCCTGTCGTCCAGCCGGTACCCACTCAGTTCGATGAAGCAAGGCACGTAACCTTCACGTCGGCCCAGTCTAACCGGGCGTTACTGACAGGCGATGGTGCCTATCTGGCCATGAAAGGACTGGATGTAAGTGGTATCTCGACCGTCAATTTTACGCTGGTGGTCGACCCGGGTGCGCCGGGCGGGGTGCTTGAACTCCATCTGGATTCGCCAAGTGGTCCCCTGGTTGGCACATCCCCAGCCGTAGCGGGCGGTAAAACCACTAAATATACCTCGACCAAAATATCCCTCACACCGACAGTGGGTTCTCATACCCTTTACATTGTCGGCCGCAATCCCGAAGTCAAAGCTGATCAGCCCCTGATGCAGCTCGGCCGGATTCAGTTTCAACCCTAACCAAATTGACGATCCCATGACTATTTCCCGTAAGGAATTTCTTAAAACCAGCGCGCTCACGCTTTCGCTTCCGTTACTTGGCAAGGTCAATGCCTTTGCCAAACCACTGAAAAATGTAGGGCTTCAGCTCTACACGCTCCGTAACGAACTAAGTAAAGACCCTGAAGGAATACTCAAAAAAGTAGCCGACATTGGCTACAAAGAGGTAGAAACCTTTGGGTATGCCGGGGGTAAGTTCTTCGGTAAAACGCCCGGCGAGTTCAAGTCATTGCTCAGTGACCTTGGGCTTACAACCCCCAGCGGTCATTACATGCCGAATAATCTGAAGAAGGATTGGAACAGGGTCGTTGACCATGCTGCCGAGGCCGGTCAGACATTCATGATGTGCGCCTACCTGTTTCCGCAGGATCGTAAAACAATCGACGATTACAAAAAGCTGGGTGAGTTGTTTAATCAGTCCGGCGAAGTATGTAAGAAAGCCGGGATTCAATTTGGTTATCACAATCACGATTTTGAATTTCAGTCGCTGGATGGTCAGTTACCGTATGACCTGCTGCTAAAAGAAACCGACCCCAAATTAGTGAAGATGGAACTGGACCTATACTGGGCGACCCACGCCGGTGTAGACCCGTTGGCGTTGTTTAAGCAGAATCCGGGTCGCTTTCCGCTGGTTCATCTGAAGGATATGGCGAAGACCGAGAAGCGGGAGTTTGCTGAAGTGGGCACGGGTTCAATCGATTTTCAACGCATTATGGATGCCCGCAAACTGGCTGGCATCGAGCATTATTTTGTCGAACAGGATGCCGTGACCAAAGGTACTCCACTGGAAGCCATTGCCGTCAGCTATCAGAACGTAGAGAAACTGAAGGTTTAACAACACCTCATTGGACCACCAGAGGTCACAGCGCACCATGGTAGTCAGCTCAGCGAACGCAGCGACTGTCATGGCGCTAAAGAATTGCCAAACCTGGTACGCACTTTCTCACGTTGCGGGCTGCATCGCAACGGCAGGGCGACGCCACAACTCCTTATGCCCGTATTCAAAACCTCCGTCGGGTGCGGGTGGTGGTCAAGTAGTGCCCGTCTGTCCTTTCTCTACTTAGTGAATTGCCTAACTATGACTATGTAACGAATGACTCGATTCGCCCTAACGCTGGTGTGCCTTTTGTGCTTCGTTGGTACCTATGGCCAGGACCTCCGCACCGTATCCTTCGATGCCGACTGGCTATTCAAAAAAGATAGCCTGATTAAGGCCGAAAGCCCGGCCTATGACGATACCGGCTGGCGGAAGCTAAGTGTGCCACACGACTGGAGCATCGAAGATTTGCCGGGCCAGATTGCCGATAGTATAGCGGGCCCTTTCTCCAAAAGGGCCATATCCGGACGCGATGGTGGTTTTCTGGTGGGCGGTACAGCCTGGTATCGCAAACACTTTACGCTGGACAAAGCATCAGCCGGCAAGCAAATCGCCATCACCTTTGACGGGGTGTACATGAATGCTGATGTTTGGATCAACGGACATCATATGGGCAATCACCCCAATGGCTATACGTCTTTCCAATATGAGTTGACGCCTTACCTGCTGCCAGCGGGACGGACCAATGTCATTTCCGTTCAGGTGAAAAACGAAGGCGTCAACAGCCGGTGGTATTCGGGTTCGGGCATTTACCGGCACGTCTGGCTAACAACCGTCGACCCGCTGCACATCGACCAGTGGGGCACGTACATCACCACGCCCTCGGTGACAGAAAAGGCGGCTACGGTTTTGGTGGAGACAACCCTTCAATCACCGGCCGGAAAATCGACGTTTACGGTCCGAACGCAACTTTATACGCCTTCGGGTCAACTGGCCGGAACGGCTACGCAATTCGTTGCAGCTTCTCAAAGCCAGATTACCCCGATCAGGCAAACCATTTCGGTCGCCGATCCACTGCTCTGGTCACTGGAAAAACCTCAGTTGTACCGGGCAACCGTGCAAATTTTGCAGAATGACAAGGTCACTGACCAGACGACCACGCCCTTCGGCATTCGCACGATTCATGTCGACGCCAAAACCGGATTTAGCCTGAACGGCAAGCCGATGAAGCTGAAAGGCGGCTGCATCCACCACGACAACGGCCCGCTGGGCGCAGCCGCCATCGACCGGGCGGAGACCCGCAAAATCGAACTCCTCAAACACAACGGCTACAACGCCATACGGCTGAGCCACAACCCGCCCTCGCCCCGGTTGCTCGATGCCTGCGACCGGCTGGGAATGCTGGTGATCGACGAAGCGTTCGACATGTGGGTACGGCCGAAAACCCCGCAGGATTATCACCAGTATTTCAACGAGTGGTGGCAGCGCGATCTGGAATCGATGCTGCTGCGCGACCGTAATCACCCGTCCATTATTATGTGGAGCATTGGTAACGAGATCGCCGAGTCGGCGGATTCGACGGGCTACGCCATTAGCAAACGGCTTTCCGAAACCGTACGTCGCCTGGATGCTACCCGGCCCGTTACGATGGCGATACCGCTGTTTATCACCTACTTTAACAAGGGTAAAAAATGGGAAGATACGTATCCTTCGTTCGCTAATGTGGACGTAGCGGGCTATAACTACGCCGATTCCAAATACGAAGGTGATCACGAGAAATTCCCTGACCGGGTGATGTACGCGTCGGAGTATTTTCCACCCAAAGGCCTGGAGAACTGGCTGAAGGTCGAAACCCTGCCGTACGTGATCGGTACATTTAGCTGGACGGCGATGGATTACCTGGGCGAGGCTGGCCTTGGGTCGCCAAGACTAGTGAAGCAGGTAGCTAAAACAGGCAAAGAAAGTGGTTTTTTGGGCGGTTCAGGCTCTGATATGTTTCTAAAACCATCCTGGCCCATTGTCAATGCCTACACGGGCGAACTGGACTTGATTGGCCATAAAAAAGTCAACAGTTATTACCTGGACGTCATCTGGAAACGGTCTGCCGTCGAAATGCTGGTGCACAAACCCATTCCGGAAGGCTACGCCGAAGCGAACTTCTTCTACAACTTTCCCGACCAGCTAAAGAGCTGGAGTTTTCCCAATGCGGAAGGAAAAACAATGCAGGTGTTCGTGTATTCACGCGCCCAGAAAGTGACGCTTGAATTGAATGGAAAGGTTATTGGTGAGCAAACCCTGCAACCCAAGTCCATTACAGCCCTATTCGAGGTGCCGTACCAGCCAGGTACGTTGGTGGCCAGAAGTTATTCGGATGGCAAGGAAACAGGAAGCGATACCCTCCGAACGGTCGGCAAACCAGTGGGTATTCGGTTGACCGCAGACCGAAACACGATCAACGCCAGTCGAAATGATTTGGCTTACGTCAGTGCAGATGTGGTGGATGCGGCTGGGAATGTAGTGCCTTATGTGGACGATTTGCTCATCGGCTACCAGATTGCCGGAAAAGGCCAGATTGCCGGGGTCGCGAATGGTAATCCTGCCGACGTTTCCAGTTTTCAGCGGCCACAGAAGAAAGTCTTTCATGGCCGGGGGCTGGTGATTGTACAGCCCAACGGCAGTGCCGGAACGGTTACACTGACCGCATCGGCCAACGGTCTGAAAAGCGGATCAGTTAAGCTAATGACCAGGTAACCAGCATGTACGTTGCAAAGGCAAACTACGCCAAAATTGAACGATAACATTACGTTATTGACAAACAGTTAATTAACAAACACCGGATGGTAAAAACACCCAGATGCCAAAACACGCCACCAATAGCTTGATTCTCTCTTAACGTTTCTGTTTTTATGGCTCATCTATATCGACTGACAGGTACGTTGGCCGTGGTAACGGTAATCAGTTTACTCGCGTTTAAAAGTCCGTGGCGCAGTCGAGCCCTGCCGCAACCCACGCCCTGGTTTCCGCAGTATGATTTCGATCCGGCCACGTTTGCGAACCCGCCCGTTGCGTTCCGGCCGTTTGCCCGCTGGTGGTGGCCGGGTAATGACGTCAATAAAGCGGAACTCCAACGCGAGATCAACCTCTTTGCCGATCATGGATTCGGGGGCGTTGAAGTGCAGACGCTGGCGTTGGGATTGAACCGGTCGGCTCCGGACGTGAACGCCCGCATCCTGACCTGGGACACGCCCGCCTACTACGACAACCTGAAAACTGCCCTGGAAGAAGCCCGAAAACGCGGCCTGACCGTCGACTTAACGGATGGCAGCGGCTGGCCTCCCGGCGGCTCATTCCTCGACCCGCAAGATGGCTTTTTAACCCTTCAATCAGCTACCCAGGTGATCAAGGGCGGTCAGTCGATGACACTGGCGCTGCCAACCGTTCCCAGTAAAACGGGTGTACCACCCCGGCTGGTTTCGGTACTGGCAGCCAGAGTCGTGGCGAATCGGCCGGGCGAAAACCCGAATACCGTTTCGTTGGAAAATACGGCCCCGCTGGTGCTGACGGCTCAGGTACGTAACGACACACTCCGTTGCCGATTACTCGCTGGTGACTGGAAACTGATTGCGTTGTGGAGCCGTCCCAGCGGCCAGCAGACGATGACCTCGGCGCCTAAACAGGGGCCGGTTGTCGATCATTTCGATTCGCTCAAAGTCATCAAGAATTATACGCACGTGATTGGCCCCCGCACGGGGCTGGAGCCCTACTATGGCAATCCGCTGCGCGCCATTTTCAACGACAGCTACGAGTTTGAAGTAGACCGCCATTTCTCGCTGGATTTCATTGACTACTTCAGGAAGAAACGCGGATACGACATAACGCCCTGGCTACCGGCAAATCTGCAAAAAGGGTACAACTATGCGTCCTACAAACGGCCAAACTCAGCGCTCGAATTCTCGTTCAGCCCCGAAGACTGGCGCTTACGGCACGATTATGACCAAACGATCGGCGAATTACTGGGCGAACACTTTATCAAGACGAGTAGTCGCTATATGGAGAAGCGGGGTTTGCTGCACCGCACGCAGGCCTACGGCATGCACATGGACATGATGGCCAACGCAGGGCTGGCGTCTATCCCCGAAACCGAAAGTATGCTCGGTCCTGAAGCCATTTTGAAGGTCATGACGTCGGGTGCGCATCTGTATAACCGGCCCATTGTGTCGGCGGAGTCGGTGGTGTTTATCAATCGGGCGTATACGACCACGCCCCAGAAAATCAGGCTGGCGGTTGATAAGCTGTTTGCTGCGGGTGTCAACCAGATCATTTACCACGGCGTTCCGTATCGGTACACTACGAAGGATTTTGGCCCCGAAGGCTGGTATCCGTTTTCGTCGCCCTACCTCGGCACGGTCAATTTTTCGTCCAACCTCGGTGAAGGAAGCGCGTACTGGAAATACCAGAAGGATGTCAATGAGTACGTTGCCCGGACGCAGTATGTGTTACGGTCGGGGAAGCCGCATACTGATGTCCTGATTTATTTTCCGTTCACCAACGTGGAAGGCATGCCCGACAACCCCGAAGAGATTTTGACGAAAGGCTATTTGACGGATGTCGAAGCACCACTACCCGCTAACAAAGAACCCCGCGACGTGGCCAAAGAACGGTGGGCCAAACACGTTTATACGCTCATTAATCAACTGGAAGCAAGGGGGATAAGTTGGGAATGGGTCAATGATGCGTCGCTTCAGCAAGCTCAACTTAGCGCCGATAAGCAACTGACCATTCGGGGTAATCGCTACCAGGCACTTGTTCTGGCTGACTCTTCCACAATTCAGCTGCCAACGGCCCGACAGATCAATACGTTAGCCACCAGGGGTCTGAAGCTGCTGGCTGTGGGTACGTTGCCCACCAAACAGCCGTCGTTTCTGAACTGGCAGACTAACGATGCAAAGACCGCGCAGTTGATCGCGTCGGCGGTGACGCAGAAAAACAGCCGTCATATCCGTCAGGCAACGGATGCAATCGGCTGGATTCAGTCGCTGCCGCAACCCATCAAATTCAACGGGAGTTTCGGATTTACGCGGCAGGTACAACGCGAAATGAGCGACAGAAGCCGTATTCAGTTCCTGTGGAATAAAAGCGACCAGTGGCAGACAATTGCCCTGTCGCTGGACAGAAAATACACGGGCAGCTACTGGCTCAACGCCGAAACAGGGACGATAACGCAGAACAGCGGGTCCTCGATCAGCTACCGAATTGCGCCCTACAGTTCCGTGATCCTGTACGCATCCACCAAAAAAGTGGTTCCGGCCACGGTGCTTTCGGCACCACCCATGCTGGCCGATGGCGCCACCGAAATCAGTCAACTCGCGAGCTGGACAATACGTGCTGATAGCCTGACGGTGCAGGAAAGCTCGTTGTTCAACTGGAAAGACAAAGAGGCCTTCCGCTATTCGTCGGCCGTAGGTGAGTACAGTTCGACCTTTACCCTGACGAGCAAAAAACCTTCCGCTCATTATTTTCTGGACCTGGGCAAGGTGTATTTCAAGGCGGAGGTAACGATCAACGGGAAAACCGCCGGGAAACGAATTGTCGCGCCGTATCAGCTGGACATCACGCCCTTTGTGCAGGCTGGAGCCAATCAACTTTCTGTCCGGGTTACGCCCACCGAGTTGAACGGCTTTATTGGCAAAGGCATACAAGGCGATAGCCACTATCGGCAGTTCAAGAATAAGGCCGACCAGATCATGTCGGCCGGATTGGAAGGCCCCGTTCGACTTTTAGAAAAATAACACGACGCGCTACCTATTCTTTCTAACCACTCTTCTTTACTACGCGTCGGGTACGTTACAGGCCCAGAAAATTGATCCGTCCATTTTACAGAAAAACTGGCGAGCATCCTGGATCGCGGTGCCGGGCGAGTCGCCGACGGGCTACGGCGTGTATCTGTTTCGCAAATCGTTGGCGTTGCCCGCCAAGCCTGCTGCGTTTGTGGTGCACGTATCGGCCGATAATCGCTATAAGTTGTTTGTGAACGGAACCCTGGTTTCACTCGGTCCGGCGCGGGGCGATTTAATGTACTGGAAATTTGAAACGGTAGATCTGGCTCCGTATTTACAGGCTGGCAAAAACATTATTGCCGCCCGGGTCTGGAACGAGGGTGACCTCAGGATGGAAACGCAGATTTCACTCCGCACGGGTTTGATTCTCCAGGGTAACGCCGAATCGGAACAGTCGCTAAATACCAATGCCAGTTAGCGCTGCGTCCGTGATAGTAGCTACAGTCCGCTTTCTGTGCACATTCCGGGGTATTACGTGACTGAATTTGCAACAAAACACTGGACGGCGCCATTGGGTTAAAATTTGTGGGGTTATGCCTAACTCTTCAGCGGTTGCTTTTAAAGAACCTTTTGCCCTGAAAGCTCCAGGGCCATCTTTTTGAATTCGCCGTCGTACCGTCTCCTTGATTTCAGGCCGGGCCGCCGGGCGGTCCACTAGGTTAGATCGTCCTTAACTTGATGTCCAGTCAAATGTAGCAGCTCCAGTTATTTTTGAGCAGGGATCTTGAAAATACGTTCGTCAACCGTCGGATTAATATGGATAGTGTCAAATTTAATTACCTGGTCACTGGAGTCGCCGGCAGATCGAATTTTTATTGTATAAGCCATCGAATATCCGTTTACTTTTTTATAATCTAACGACCACGAGTCGGAGGCTTGTTGTTCGCCGTTTATACGCTGAAAAGCTGTGGTTCGGACTAACAAATAAGTATTTGTATCAATGTAATCGTACTCAACTTTTCCACTCTTACGGGTTAACTTGAGCTTGTAGACCTCTGTATCACCTATTTTTTCTTTCCCAACCAGGTTTACTTTATTCCCTTTCATCTGGTAATCTACCAATCCCCCCGCAAGATCGAGCTGATCGGTAAGGGAGGATTGCTGATCGTCGGACATGCGTTCAGGATTTGGTTGCCCGGCGAATGGATTCGTCATCCAGCTAAGGCTATCTGTAATGGCCGTCGTCTGCGTCATACCCTGGGCCGTAATGTCCATACGCATGCCTTTGTGATTGACAGCCTGTATAGTGATGGGTACCGATCCACCCTTGGTCTGAATAGTTCCTACCATTCTGACGCTTTGAATAGCCCGAATGTTTGCAATCCCTCCCATCGCGTCAAGGTGCCGGTCGATTACGTCATCGGCCGTCTGCGCTTGCGTGTTCGAGAGAATGAATAGCCCGATGGTACTAAGAAGTAAGGCCTTTATACGCATTTTCAGTTAGTGTTTAAAAAGTTTACCTACGCTTCAGCTACCACACTATTTACTTATGGACTGATGCATCACGGCGAGTACCGTTCAGCTTACCTACGATATAGTACCCGATCATCTCGCCCTGCCGCATACCGTTTTCAATCGAATCACGAAAGTGAATTCCGCCGTATAAGCGGGAAATTGCAGCCTCCTGAGCCGCTTCGCGAAATGAGTGGTATGACCGGGCGGGTACGCCGAATTCCTCTTCAGTCGTGTCAGTGTAGGGAATAGCTTCCCCGGCCAGACTGCTTAGTACTACGGCGACTGCGTTGGATAACACGCTATGCCCACTGGTGTATTCCGGAAACGGGGGCGTTTGCAACACAGGTCGCCAGGTACGGTCTACCACCTGATTGATGTAGGTTTCGGGACGAACCCGGTTGCTGGCATATTTTTCCTGCCAGCATGAACTCATTGCGTCTGACATAGTTAGCGCGACCAGTGTGTGCCAGCGGATCGTCTCGGCCAACGGAAGATGTTGCTGTAGGCTCACCAAACTGGTGATACCCATCCAATGTCCGCCAGGCGATATTTTTTTGGTACCAAAACTCATGTGTCCTTTCTGGTTGAGAAAGAACGGATTACAGTCCCAAAAATCAGCGATGTGGCGTTGTTCAGGGGTTAGGAGTCGAACCGTATCGACTACTTCTTTGGCGAGGCCGTAAAAGGCGGAGTTAGGTTGCTCACTGTAAGCGACCGGCGAAACAGGCCGGAACTGGGCAGCGCTGTCCAGCAGAAACGTACGTAACGTTGCCCAATGCGCTTCGTAGGCTTCCGCATAGGCGGGTGGCGTCGATTGCCAAAAACCGGGTTTTGATTCGGGGGTATAGCGTGGGTAACCACTGGTTTTTACATAGCCATCCGACGCGGCATACTGGACAATCTGTTTAACGATACTCTCTGCAAACGCCTGGGAGTTCGTAAGCAGTTCAGGACTGAGGTGGCGCTGCAAACGCGCTTTTTCTACTAGTTTCTGCCGTACCGATTCAAGTTGATAGCCCGATGGCAGCATGCTTTCGCCCACCCGCAGCAACGCATACACACAACTTAATTCGACATCAATATGGGAGGACGAAGTAGCCGGTTTAATGGTTGGATAGCTAGTCAACCGACCCGCAAACGAGACGTATTTTGCCGGATTTTGCAGATGGTACATACACTCATAAGCGGCCAGCTGCGCATACGTGTAGTAACGAGTAGCCGCGCAGGGGCCAACCACATCATTCACCATCACATCGGTCAACTGCTTGACGGCTTGTGTATACGCAACCGATGCCGAATCGACCTGAGTACTCTTTTTATCGTGTTCGACGTAGCCCGATGCGCTCGAGCCCATAAACAGATTTACCGTCAGGAGTTCGACTAGTAGATACATCAGCAGTCTATACCGTCTCATACAAGCCTTATTTTTTTCGGAAGATCTGGATGGTGTCGTTGTTTCGACCAAACAGAACACGCTCATTTTCTCCCTGACCAATGACCAGAATGTCGTGAACGTCGCCCTTTACCACAAATCCAGACGTTGGTTGTGACACGTACGTGAATCGACAATGCCCTTCGTTGTGAAATAATTGCCCATAATTGGCATCCATCCGCCCGATTTTCAGCCGGGCATTCGACTGATTTCCAGCCAGTAATAAGTCTTTCTGCCCGTCTTTATCAACGTCCAGCAAGGCTATGGCATAAACTGGCGCAAACTGGGCTTCGATGGGTAACTCATGCCAGGTAAACGTACCACTTCCCCGGTTTTCCAGCACGCCCGACGCAAATTGAACGGCCTGCAACGTATCCGCCAGTTTTAACTGGTCAGCGGTGAGAAGTTGAGCCAGGGTTGCGTCAGCGTAGGCGTGATAGGTAGTAAATTTTCGGCGTAGGGCGAAGAGCTGATTCAGCGCTTCGTCGCGGGTGGCCATCGGGTAGGAAGTTCCCTGAATATAATAGGACAGAAAGGGATCAACGGATTCGTTTTGGTCAAAATCAGCGTATGTCAGGGTGACGGGTTCGTTGTCCGTTGGTTTTAGCTGGCAGTTTCGTCCGAAATTACCCACTACCAAGTCCTCGTCACCGTCGCCGTCAAGGTCCGCTTTTTCAATCCGGTTCCACCAACCCGCCGACTGAATAGCCACGGGCGTTGCTAACCGTTTTCCCTGCTCGTTGCGTAAGACTGTTACGGGCATCCATTCACCAACCAGCACGATGTCGGGCCAGCTATCGTTATCGACGTCCATCGTCAAGGCATCGGTCACCATACCAACGGTAGTTAGGAACGGGGCCAGCCGCGCGGTTTCATCCGCGAATACGCCTTTGCCATTATTCAATAAAATCCGGCTGCTAACGGGCTCGGGATACCTGCCCGGCTGCACACGTCCCCCGATAAACAGGTCAGTATCGCCATCTTTATCAATGTCCAGCGCCACTACGCAACCGTCACTGATGTGTTCAGCAGGAATGCGATCCGTAGTGCGGCTGAACTGACCCTTCCCATCGTTCAGATACAGGCGGTCCTGCAAGTGAGGGCTATTGAGCTGGTAATTAAATCCACCGCTGACAACGTATAAATCGGCGTCGCCATCGCCATCTGCATCAACGAATACGGCATCTGTATCTTCAGCCTGTCGGTCTGGTTCAAACGCGGGTTGCGCTGTTGCCTGCCAAGCCCCCCCCGCCTGACCAAGCAGCAGAACGCCCGCCTGCCCCTTGGCCCCTGGCGCGTAAATATCCGTCAGACCATCGCCATTTACATCTGCCTGCGCCAGGTGCGGTCCCTGGTAAGACAACATGTTTGGCATAAGCGGCTGACGCTTAAAATCGTTGACCAGATCCTCGGTGTGCCGGTATGGAAGTGAGTCGGTAATGGCCTCTGTAAACAGGGGTTCAGGAGCAGCTGCATACCGATACAGACCCGTGGCCGATTGTGGTTGTACGACCAGCAGCTGATTACATTTTACGTTGCGTACCAGTTGCACATGGTCGTTTGGCCAAACGATGCGTACGCTATCTACCCTGGTTGCTTTGCCCAGGCCGAAGTGCAGCGGTGTGTACATGCAGGACTGAAACCCGCGCGTCGGGTCAAACTCCTGGTATTGCATTATTCCCCCGGCGTATACCCAAACCTTCGTCCCAATGGCGGGCGTAGCGGACGTAGTGCCCAGCTGAATTTGTAAGTAATGTTTGCTGGTAACCGGGTTATCATTGCGATAAACGCTGACGGGTGCATTCACGTTGCTCGTCATAATTTCCAGATCGCCGTCGCCATCCAGATCGGCGTAAATGGCACCACTGGCGACCACCGGCTGATCGAAACCCCAGGCCGCTACTTTGTTCTCAAAGGTGAGTCGGCCCGGTGACGTGCCTGGTTCCACATCGCCGGACCGGTTGCGAAAAATATAGCTCGTCGTTGCCGTCGATGGCATTTTCCGGACCATATCCATCATGGCTGCAGGCCGGTTGTGCGAGGCTTTCATAACCGAGTCGGCGTAGAACTTCAGAAAGTCCATGTTGGTGTAATCGCGCAGGAAACCGTTCGACACGTACAGATCTTTCCAGCCGTCGTTGTCAAAATCAGCGGCCAGTGGTGCCCAGCTCCAGTCGGTATTTGATATACCCGCCAGTTGGCCAATCTCACTGAACGTAGGTACGGCTGTACCCACCGTCTGCGTGCGGGTATTGCCGTTGTTGAGTTGCAGCATGTTCCGCATATACTGGTGCCCGAATCCGCTCCGTACCACGTTCTGATACAGTTCGTAATTCTCCGCACTTTGCAGCAATTTCTGTCGTCTGTTATCGGCCGGCAGCATATCCAGGGTGATGATATCCGGCCAGCCATCGTTGTTGAGGTCGGCAATTTCGTTGCCCATCGAGGAGTAACTCTGATGCCCGATCGCAAAGGCCTGCTGGTCCGTGAAGGTAGGTTCACTACCCGACTTACCGGTATTCAGGTACAGGTAGTCGGGCTCCATGTAGTCGTTGGAGACGTAAATATCCGGCCAGCCGTCAAGGTTTACGTCCGCTACGGCTACGCCCAATCCGAAGCCCAGTGGTGAGCCTTTGATATGACATTCTTCGCTGACATCCTCAAATTTTTTCTGCGGCCCGTTATTCCGAAACAGATAGTCACCCGCGAATTCATCGCGAACGGTTTCCGACAAAGCCGGATCGAAACGGGTAAAATGATTGACGTTGTGGTTGAGCAGGAAACAGTCGAGGTCGCCGTCTTTGTCATAGTCCAGAAAAACGGCCTGCGTACTGTAGCCCGGTGAGTCGAGGCCATAGGCAGCCGCCTGTTCCGTGAACGTTGGAATTCGGCCTTTGCCCGTGTGGTTATTGACATACAGCCGGTTACGTCGTTCTTCGGGGCTGCCGTGACCAGAGTAGCACACGTAAATATCGAGCCAGCCATCCGCGTTGATGTCGACCAGCGTAACACCGGTTTTCCAGCCCGCTCCCAGGCCAACGCCCGCTTTCTCGCTTATGTCTTCAAACCGAAGCTTTCCTTTGTTCAGGTAGAGCTTGTCGGGGATCATGTTGCCGGTGAAGTACAAGTCCGGCAACCCGTCATTGTTTAAATCCCCGACGGCAATACCGGCTCCATTATAGAAATAGTCGTATTCGATGACGTTATTTTCTTCCGTCTCAGTCAGTCGATTTTCAAAACTGATTCCCGTCTGTTCCGATCCAAGCCGCGTAAACTGAGCGGCCGACTGCGTACGGATGACTAATCCGAACAAGCCGATCAGCCAGTAACGCCAGTGTAGAAATCGAGTACCAGGCAAATGCATCAGGATAAAGGGGTTGATAGATATGAACAGCAGGACGGTCTTTCACTACGGAGTCTTCTGCACTTTTATGTCGACCTGAATAGCTGAGTCCTGAGCCCCTTTTTTAATCACCTGTTTTATCTTCACCGCACCTTTCCGGCCATCAGCGGTGCGGAACAGCAACACGCGGGGCACTACGTCGCCGGAGAAATACAGCGGATCGTCAATAATCGATGCACCCGGCAGATTCCTGAAGAATGAATCCTCTTTGATGGCGTCGAAGCCGTCGCTCGTGAGTAGTGTCTGCGTCGACATCCAGGTGGTTTGCTTCGCCCCCGGTATGGCATCGAACGTGTATTTATCGGCCTCCGTCGGCGACACGAACTTGTTGAAGCCAAATGTCGCATCGAGTCCGAAAAACACTACATCGATAGCCGCGCCAATGGCAGGCGTCAGGATGTCGGTACTTTTGAAGGTTTTGTGCAGGCTTGTCGAATAAAAACTACCGATGGTCGATTGAGCGGTATTGATGCCCAGCACTACGTCAGTAGCTGTATAGATACCCGTACTGGGTTTCACCGTAATTGTCTTGTCGACCGTTTTCGTCTTTTTACCGTTCGAAGCCGTCAGCGAAATCGTATACGTACCGGCTTTCGCGAAGGTGATCGTCGGCTCCTTTGCGCCGGGGCTGGACAGCGTACCGCCCGATGCCCACGTGTACGACGTGGCGCTGGTGGTTGCGTTGGTAACGGCAACCACCAGCGGAGCTTCCAGTTCCGTGTTGTCTGGTACATACGTAAAATCAGGCACCAGATCGGGCGCGACGGTGATGGTGGTATCTTTCTGGCGGGTCACCCGGCCGTTGCTAACCTTCAGCGAAATCGTGTGCGTACCGGGCTGTTCGAAGATCACCTTCGGGTCTTTATCCGTCGAGGTGGCGGGCGTTCCCCCGTCGAATGTCCAGGCGAACGTCGTACCGCCGACCGATTTATTTGCGAGCACCAGTGTAAGGGGTGGGTAGGCATTATCGATGGTAGTCATGCCAAAATCAGCGGTCAGTGATGCGTCAATCTGAATGGTTTGCGTTTTGGTATCTACGCGCCCATCACTGTTCGACGCCTGAAGCGTGATCTTGTACGTGCCCGCTTGCTGGTACACAATCAGGGGTGGGTTTTTAGCCTCCGATGTGGCTGGAATCCCCCCTTCGAACGTCCAGTGATACACCTCAGCTCCGCTTGTACGGTTGGCCACGCTGATGCTGACGGGAACGCTCGTATACGTGGCGTTGGCCGGAGCCGCCAGAAAATCGATGGTAACCGGAATCGCCACTTCTTTGGCACAAGACCAGGCCAGCAGTAGCAGAACAGGCAGCAATAAGAGGAAACGACTTACGAACTTCATAGGCTTACAGCACAATTAGGAGCTTGACAGTTTGTATGGCTTTGGCGGTTTCCAGTGTCAGTAAGTAATTCCCGGTCTGTAGATTCTGTACCGGTATACTCACCGACAGTTCGTAGTCCTGCTGACTGGCCGCCGATTGCTGATAAATGTCCGTTCCGGTAGACAACAGCGGCTTGACCCTGATCTTCACGTCGCTCACGTCGGCCAGTCTGATGCGTACTTTGAACGTACCTGAGTTGGGGTTTGGCAGTATGGTCAACTCCTGAATAAACGGTGTCGTCTGGGCCGTGGTTACTACCGTTGATGCAGGTACGGCGGTCACCATTTTGGTTGTCTTGAACTCACACTGTCCCTGCACCCCGTTCATTGTAATCGGGTACGTACCGGTATTTTTAAACACCAATTCCAGTCGGTCATCACTACTACTGACCAGGCTGGCCGAGGCCGGAATGGTCCAGCTGGTTTGAGTGGGCCGGGGATTGGTGATGTTGACGGCAATCAGCGGCTCGCCAACACCAATCTGCGAGGCTACCGCAAACGCCAGTGTCGGGGCTTGCGTCTCGGAAGCACTGAGCGAGGTTTGCGCCGTTACCGTACAGCCGTTTTTGTCTGTTGCGGTCACCTGGTATTTACCCGCGCTGGTTACGCTGACGACCGGCGTAGTACGGGTCGTGCCATCGGGGTAGGTCCATGCATACGAAACGCCATCGGCGATGGTGGCATCGAGATCGACTGTTTGACCTCTACAGATGAATGTATTCGTCCGCAGTACAATCTGTTTCTGCACCGGCCGCGTCAGCGAGGTCGTTTGCGTAACGGCGCATCCGTTCGCGTCTTTGATGTTCACCGTATAGCTTCCACTGCAAAGCCCCGTTAGCGATAGGGCCTGACTGGCAGAGTTCTGCCAGGTGACGACGTACGGTGCCGTACCGCCCGTCAGTGTCGCAGCAAGTTGGCCATTGCAAATATCGTAGCAGCTCGGATTGACCGAAGCCAGCGTCGCCGATAACGCTTGTGGCTGCTGAATCTGAACCGATGTCTGGGCCTGACACGCATTGGCATCGGTCACGACAGCTACGTACCGGCCCGCCTGCATGTTTGTCAGGGCAAGTCCGGTTTGCTGTGTGTTCCAGCGGGTTGAGTACGGCGCCACACCACCCTGAATGCTGAGACTAACCCCTCCGGTTGCGGTACCAAAGCAGGCCACGTTGGTCAGCGATGTCACGCTGACGGCCACGGGAAGTGGCTCCGGCAAGTACACATCGAATGCCTTTGCCACGCCATTGCCATCCGTCACGGTAACGGTATAGGTTGTCGAGGTTGCGTTGGTCAGACGATTGGTCTGGCTGATCGATGTAGTAGAGCCTTTGATTTTCCAGTCATAGCTGTACGCATCGCCCGACAGTCGGGGAACGCCACCCGATGCGTCGACCTGTATAATCCCGTTGGCACCCCCAGCGCAGGAAATGGCCTTCACAATCGTGGTTTTTGCCAGGATCGAATTGGGTTGCGTCAGGGAGTACGATGCCTGCGTGGTGCAACCCGCTTTGTCGGTTACGACCACGGTATAATTGCCATCACCGAGGCTCGTGATCGTGTGCGTCACGCCCTGGGTAGTGGGTTGGGTCGATACAGCCGGATTCGGTACTGACCAGGCGAAACTATAATCGGGTGTCCCCCCGGTTACCTGCAACGTGATGGTGCCGTCATTAACCTGGAAGCCCGTCGGATTTTTAACCGTTCCACGCGCAATGGTCAGTGACGCCGTTGGTTGAGCAATGGTTACCGAAACCGGCTGAGCCGATGAACAGGCATCGTTGTCCCGCAACTGTACGGAATAAACCCCGGCGGCCAAATTGGCGATCTGCTGTTGAGTAGCCGCCTGGAACGGTTGGAACGACCCTCCGTTGACAGCGTATTGATAAGGACCAGCCCCACCGCTAGCTACCAGATTGATTGTACCGTTCGTCCCGCCGAAGCACAAAATATCAGTTTTTGTCGCGGTCAACGTCAACACTGGCGCATCCTCAATCGTGAAGTCCTGCGTCGACTCCGCTGACGATCCTGATCCGATACTGGATTGCAGACGAACGCGATAGGTCCCTTTGGCGAAGACAGCTGGCGAGACAAATGTAGTCCCCGTAAACGTGTACGTCGCAGCTACGGTTTCGGCACCATTCGCTAGCGCAAAAACCCGCGCCCGGAACGCTGATTCCCCCGGTTCCAGATTCCGACCCACAGTCAGGGTAAACGAACCCGTTGCGGTATTGGCACAAAGGGCTTTGGTCGTTACCAGCGACGCAATCGTGGGGTTCTGCTGCCGGATGGTGACCGTCAGCACATTCGAAATCAGATACGGACTAAAGGCCCGCAATTGAATGGCCTGATTGATCAGTGTCGGCGCTGCGCTTCCCAAAAACGATGTGGCCGAAACCAGAATCGAGGGGTTGTTGTCGAACGTTGTCGGAAAATTCTGCCAGTCGCCGGTGGGCGTTTTATACTGCCATACAAACGGTCCGACATTCTGCGTCACCGTACCCGCCCAGGTAACGGCATTCAGCGGCAGCACCTCGCCCGAACCCGCGATCTGCAATATGGGCTGCGTAACGGTTACCGTAACAGGTGCCGTACAGCTAACCGAGCCGGCCAGCGTCGTGAACGTGCACGTGGCTGAATAGGTAGTCGTTGCTGTCGGACTGACGATAATGCTCGATCCACCACCCGCTTGCGAATTCCAGCTGATCGTACCGCCCTCACAACCTGACGCGGTCAATGTGGCACTTTGCCCATTGAAAATGGCCGTTGGACTGGCCTGCAGGCTGAGGTTGCAAACGGGTTTAGCAATAACCGTAACCGTTGTCGTTGCCGGGCAGCTAACACTACCGGCAGGGGTACTGGTGGTACAGGTAACAGCGTACGTTGTGGTCTGCGTTGGGGTTACGGTAATGATGCTTTCCGACTGCCCAGTGCTCCATTTCAGGGTACCAGTACATCCCGTGGCCGTCAGCGTCACCGGATCACCCGCAAACACCGTCGACGGATTGCCTTGTACCTGCAACGTACATTCGGGCCGGTTCACCACCGTCACAGAAACCGGAGCGGAACAAACAACCGGGCTTCCCGATGTTGGTATCGTGCAAGTTGCTACATAGGTCATTGTTGTAGTAGGGTTGACAATCAGGGTCGATCCTGTCTGCGACGAACCACTCCACGATATTGTTCCATTCGCGCAACCCGTAGCCGTGAGAGTCACGCTCTGACCGTTGAAAATAGCGCTTGAATTAGCCTGAGCAGTAATTGTACAAACGGGTTGATTGACCACTACCGCCACCACACTTGTACAGGTAACCGGGTCGCCTGACGTAGGCATGCTACATGTCGCCGTGTACGATGTCGTCTGGGTTGGAGCCACCACGTAAACAGCTGCGTTAGACGGGCCATTACGCCAATTCACGGTGCCAGTGCAACCACTGGCCGTTAAGGTTGCGCTTTGCCCATTGGTAATCGTAGTGGGGTTAGCGGTGGTCGTCAGCGCACAAACGATCTGTTGAGTAACGGCAACCGTCACGACACTGGTACAGGTAACCGGACTGCCTGACGTAGCAATGGTACAGGTGGCGGTGTAGGATGTGGTTTGCGTTGGGTTCACCACGTACACTGCCGAGTTTGTCGGCCCTCCCGTCCAATTGACTGTACCAATACAACCACTGGCCGTCAGCGTACTACGTTGACCGTTGGTAATAGTGGTCGGGCTAGCCGATGTAGTCAGCGCGCACACCGGTTGATTGACCGTGACAGTAACCGTGGACTGACACGTAACGGGACTGCCTGACGTAGCAATCGTACACGTCGCGGTGTATGTCGTCGTCTGAGCCGGGTTAACTACATACACATTGCTGTTCTGCGGTCCACCGTTCCAGCTTACAGTCCCCGTACAACCCGACGCGGTTAAGGTCGTGCTTTGTCCGTTGGTGATCGTAGTTGGCGAAGCCGAAGTGGTCAGCGTACAAACGGGCTGGTTGACCGTTACAGTCACTACGCTGATGCAGGTGACCGGACTACCCGAGGTAGCAATGGTGCAGGTAGCCGTGTAGGAAGTCGTCTGCGTTGGGTTGACCACAATCGTCAGTCCGTTCTGTTCGAATCCCTGCCAGTTGATCGTTCCACTACAGCCCGAAGCCGTCAGAGTGGCGCTCTGCCCGTTGGTGATGGTTGTCGGACTGGCCGAAGTCGTCAACGCGCACACCGGTTGGTTGACCGTTACCGTCACGACACTCGTACAGGTGACCGGACTGCCGGAGGTTGGTATGCTACACGTCGCCGTATACGAAGTGGTCTGGGCAGGATTGACCACATACATATTGCTGTTCTGAGGACCGCCATTCCAACTGACCGTACCGGTACAACCCGACGCGGTTAAGGTTGTGCTTTGTCCGTTGGTGATCGTAGTTGGCGAAGCCGAAGTGGTCAGTGTACAAACGGGTTGATTCACCGTCACGGTCACCACGCTGGTGCAGGTGACCGGACTACCTGACGTCGGGATACTGCATGTAGCCGTATACGACGTGGTCTTTGTTGGACTCACGACATACACGTTGCTATTTTGAGGCCCGCCAGTCCAGCTAATTGTTCCGCTACAGCCCGTTGCCGTCAGGGTTGTACTTTGCCCGTAGGCAATTGTAGCCGGGTTAGCCGTCGCCGAGAGACAACAGGGCGACACTATAGTGACACTGACTGGCATCTGGCAACCGTTCGCATCGTTCACGACCAGTCGGTAAGGCCCCGCCGATAATCCGGCAAACTGAGGAGACTCCTGATAGGTAGCGCCGTTGTCTTTCGAGTACCGATACGGTGTTGTCCCGCCGGTGGCACTCAGACTAATGGTGCCCGTATTTCCATCCGAGCAGCTAACGATATTCGTTTTACTGGCTGTAACCGCCAGAATAGCTGGCTGGGTCAGCACAACCGCTGGGGCTTCGCTCAGGCACCCATTGGCATCCTTGACAAGCACTGGGTAAGAGCCGGCTGGCAGGTTTGTAAATTGTGCCCCTGCCTGAAAACGATTTCCATTGTCAATTGAATACTGATATGCCCCTGTTCCGCCAGTGGCCGAAAAACTGATGCTCCCCGTAGTGGTTCCCGCACAGGATATGTTGGTCTGGCTGGTGACAAACGTCAGCGGCTGGGGCTGGTTGATAGTCACCGACTGCACCACGCTCACACAACCATTGGCATCCTGAACCCGCACCTTGTACTCACCCGCACTCAGATTCTCAAACCGGTTGCTCGTCCGGAAACCCTCCGTCCGGTCATGGGTGTAGCTGTAGGGCCCCGTGCCCCCCGACGCCGTGATGGTCAACGCGCCCGTGTTCTCGCCAAAGCAGCGGGTATCGGTTGCGACAACGCTCAGGCTGAGGGCCGAGGGCTGACTGATGGTCACCGACTGAGCGGGGCTGAGGCACCCGTTGGCATCTTTCGCCAGCACGGCGTACACACCGACCGTCAGGGAGCCAAACTGGTTACTGGTCTGGAAGCTGGCTCCGTTGTCTTTAGAGTATTGATACGCGCCGGTGCCCCCCGACGCGGTCAGCGACAGGCTGCCCGTCGCGTCGCCGTTACAACTGGTGACGTTGGTTTTGGCCAATCGAAGCGTGATGGCTTGCGGCTGGGCGATCGTTACCGACTGCGCAGCCGTCACGCAACTGTTGGCATCTTTAACCACAATCTGATAGACGCCAGCACTCAGGTTGGCAAATGAATTGGCGGCCTGATAGGTAGGACCATTGTCTTTCGAGTATTGATATGGCGTCGTCCCGCCGGTGGCACTCAGACTAATGGTGCCCGTATTTCCGTCTAAGCAGCTAACGATGTCCGTTTTGCTTATCGTAACCGCCAACGCTGCTGGCTGGGTAACGCTGATCGACTGAGCCGTGGTTACGCAGTTGTTGGCGTCTTTAACGATAACGGAATACGTGCCGACACCCAGACCCGTAAACTGACTGGCCGACTGGAAACTGGCCCCGTTGTCTTTGGAGTACTGGTAAGGAGTCGTTCCGCCGTTGGCCGTCACGGATATACTCCCCGTGCTATTGCCGAAACAGGTAACCGGCAAGCTACTTGCACGCATCGTCAGAACGTCCGGCTGGTTGATGGTCACCGACTGCACCGCACTTACACATCCATTGGCATCCCGCACCCGCACATTGTAGCCGCCCGGACTCAGATTCTCGAACCGGTTGTTCGTCCGGAAACCCTCCGTCCGGTCGTGGGTGTAGCTGTAGGGCCCCGTGCCCCCCGACGCCGTGATGGTCAACGCGCCCGTGTTCTCGCCAAAGCAGCGGGTATCGGTTGCGACAACGCTCAGGCTGAGGGCCGAGGGCTGACTGATAGTCACCGACTGAGCGGGGCTGAGGCACCCGTTGGCATCTTTCGCCAGCACGGCGTACACACCGGCCGTCAGGGAGCCAAACTGGTTACTGGTCTGGAAGCTGGCTCCGTTGTCTTTGGAGTACTGATAGGCCCCCGTGCCCCCCGAAGCGGTTACCGTAATACTACCGGTTGCATCGCCGTTACAGCTGGTGACGTTGGTTCTGGCAACACTCAGACTCAGAGCAGCGGGCTGTGTTAGAATCACCGACCGCAGCCCGCTCACGCAGCCATTAGCGTCTTTGATACGAACCGAGTAGGTCCCGGCCGCCAGACCCGTAAACTGATTGCTAACTTGGTAAGTAGCCCCGTTGTCTTTGGAGTACTGGTAAGCGGGGACACCGCCCGAGCCGGTGACGGTGATACTGCCCGTAGCGGCCCCATTGCAACTCAGGTTGAGCGA